>Ga0213868_10002747_pt1 | contig 16676 bp, 16 predicted proteins | sample PICome_9_FD_160087 | JGI IMG/M metagenome (GOLD analysis project Ga0213868, IMG submission 160087) | Coastal seawater microbial communities near Pivers Island, North Carolina, United States - PICO127 | ecosystem: Environmental > Aquatic > Marine > Coastal | place: USA: North Carolina...
CCGGGTCACCCAACGACGTTGGAGCACCAGCTATATCGATCTCAGGGTCACCAAGGATTGAAGCCGTAGCATTGACCTCAGCGTCGCCCAGCGACACATCGGTCACCGGTGCGGTGGAGGCTGACGACGAGGTAGAAGTGCTGGAAGTCTCCGGGGTGGCCAGATCCTCGTCTGGGCTAACCCGAACTTTCCTCTGTTGCCAAACAGCAACACCAGCGCCGACCACGATGGCGGCGAGCCCGACTCGGCAACGATTCATCGATGTGCTCCTTGGGCAACGAGAACAACGTCTCGAGAATACTTGGGGTCGACTCCGGCAGAATCGACCGACACGGGTACGACAAAGCTCGACCCGCCCACAACGTTTCGTGCAGGTAGGGTGAGGCTCGTTGTGTTGCCCGTGTTCGTAGTCTCCGTCACCGTGATCCTTCTGGCCATGTGCCAGCAAACCCTCGCTCCGCGTCTGCCATTCCCGGCAACGGTACGCGCTAACACCCATCGAGCGGCAGCGGGTCAACGATTCCAGCAGAATCTCCTCTTTCACGCAGCGACCCGGGTGAATGCCGCTGGCGGCCCTCGTTCGAGTCGCGAAGCCCGGGGCCGTGGCCGCGACCCGCTTCGTGACCATCGAGCCGTGGTCGGTTACGACGCTCGAACCCCGTGGTATATCCGGGTTCGATCGCTGCTCATACTCATACTGATCGTCATTGGCCTGGGAATGGCGATTGCGGGCGTCACGCTGCTGATCATCGCGTCCGGACGGTTTCTTCTCGAGATCTTGGCCGGGTAGTGGCCGTAACATCAGCTCCTCCCCCACCGCCGGAACCCGAGGTCGTCAACCGCCACCGCAACGTTGTCGTCGCCGGACACACCGGGAACCTTGCACTAGTCGAAGCTCACATGGCTGACCATGCGCCGATCGTCCGCGAGGCCGCCCTTTCTGCGCTCCAACGACTCGGAGCGTGCACTGTCGACCACATCATTTCCGCGATGTCAGACCCCGCGCCACAGGTGCGATCTCGAGCTGGCGAACTCGCAGTTCAGGTCGCGAATAGCTCGCCAGCAGCCTTGCTTGGTGACCACGATGCGGCGGTCGTCGAAGTCGCATGTTTCGCATGCGGAGAAATGCAGTGGCCCTCGGGAACTGCGCCGACCGAACAGCTCTCACAGATCGCAACGACACACGACGACGCGCTGTGTCGCGAGTCCGCGGCTGCAGCCTTGGGTGCCATCGGCGACCCGAAAGGCCTCGAAGCAGTTCTTGTCGCGTGCAACGACCGAGTCACCGTCCGCAGGCGGGCGACACTTGCACTCGCTGCCTTCGATGACCCGCGCGCTGACATCGCACTCCAACGGGCTCTCAACGACAAGGACTGGCAAGTCCGCCAAGCTGCCGAAGACCTGCTCGAAGTCGGCCGAGTCCTCGACGCTCCCCCTGACCCTGACGCCTACGCCGACTAACCCGGCTTCGCAGCTGCAGAGACGTTGCCGCTATCGGCGTCCGGTGTTCGAACGGCCCGTGTTCATAAACATGGCCTTGACCGCTTCGTAACTCTCGATGCAACGGCCAGCGCCAAGGACGACACACTCGAGCGGAGCGTCGACGAAACGCACCGGCACTTCGGCCTCGCGGGTCAAACGTTCGCGGAAACCTCGGAGCAGCGAACCGCCACCTACGAGATGAATGCCGGTAACCAGCAGGTCCTGTGACAGCTCCGGCGGGGCTTGCGCCAAACACGCCAGCACCGAATCTATGATCGCAGAGACCGGCTCTTCGACCGCTGACCGGACGTCGGCAGGGCTCAACACGATGGTCTCGGGCAGGCCGGTCATGAGCTGGCGGCCCCTGACCTGAGCCTGGACTTCGCCATCTGTATAAGCAGCGGAGCCGGTAACGATCTTGATTTCCTCGGCCGTGCGTTCACCAATGGCGATGCCGTGTTCGCGACGGACATATTGCTGAATGGCGGCATCCAGGTCGAACGATCCCACTCGAACAGCTTCGAGTGCAACCACACCGCCCATAGACACCAACGCAGACTCGCTGGTGCCGCCGCCGATATCAACGACCATCGAACCGACTGGCTCGTTGATCGGCAAGTCGGCGCCGATCGCCGCTGCGAGCGGCTGTTCGATCAGTTGAGCTTCGGCTGCGCCAGCACGGCGCGCAGCTTCGATCACGGCGCGGCGTTCGACCGGCGTGATGGCTGACGGCACACAAATGACCACTCGGGGCCGGTTAAACCGGTTCACACCCACACGTTCGAGCAACAGTCGAATCATCCGCTGGGTGACATCGAAATCGGTGATCGCGCCCTTGCGCAACGGACGCACCGCAACGATGTATTGCGGGGTGCGCCCAATCATCTCCCATGCTTGGTGACCCATGGCCAGCACTTCGCCATTGTTCTGGTTGAGCGCGATGACGGATGGCTCGTTAAGAACGATGCCTTTTCCTTTGGCGTAGACCAGCGTGTTGGCCGTACCCAGATCGATCGCAAGGTCGCGTGCCAGAGTTAGCGCCTGGCGTGCTGGTTGGAGCTAACGGGCCAACCAGCTTCGCGTTGCCCCTTGAGCATGGGAGCAACGGCACGTAGATCAGCGGGGGCGTTGCGGCTACTGAAGCCGCCGCCGCTGAAGCGACTCGCGCCGAACAGCACACATGAGCCAATAACAAAGATCACGAGTGGGATAAGAAGAAAGAGAAGCGGCGACATGAGTTCTTAATGGTCCGTTAGTGGGGCGTCGGGAAGCGTAACGGAACCATCGGCCGCGATGGTCGCATTGCGCAAATCATCCACTTCGATGATGTGTTGGGCTTCGAGGCCCCAACTCTCGCCCTGGTCCCATCGTTCACGCTTCCAGATGGGAATTGTGGCCTTTAGTGCGTCGATACAGAACCGGGCTGCGGCGAATGCCTCGGGGCGATGCGGTGACGAAGCGACCACAACAACCGCGCTATCGCCGATGACGAGTTCACCGACTCGGTGGATCATGACGAGTCGGCCAACGGCTGGCCATCGGGTGCGGGCATCGGCGGCGAGTTCGGCGAGACGTGGCTGAACTTGGGCTTCGTAGGCCTCGTACTCAAGCTGGTCAACGCCGCTGCGGTCGCTGCTGTGGTCTCGGGCCACGCCCGAAAACAACACCACTGCACCGCAGTCTGGACGATGCGCCCAGTCGAGCGCCTCGGTTACCGGCAACGGTTCCGTCGAAAGTCCGACCCAGTCATCGCCGGAAGTAGGAGTCTGCACCACATCATCGTATACAACCCGACCTCATCGATCGGGTCCACACAGCGAGTCGCCATAACGACGGACCGCGACCACAACTTCCGGTTGGCCGTTCACCTTGATGAGGGGCGCGGTGAGGGCGAGCTCTATCGGCAGTAGTGTGGCCTCTCGTGACCGGGCTTGATGATGATGACGACGGACCCGAAGAGTTTCGGCCCGTCCCTCATCCCGACGATCGCCTTTGGCGCCATCCATCTGAAATTGCGGCCATGCAGGCTGCACACGCCAACGCGGAAACAGCGCAGGTGCCCGTCGTATCGTTGTCCGACCCGGCACCCAGTTCACGACTCAACGCAGGTTTGAAGCTTGCTGCTGGACTTGTTGTCGTCGGAGCTGGTGCGCTCACGATTGGTATCGTCTCGAGCCAGGGCAGCTCCCCGACCGTGGAGACCAGTAACGCTGCTCCGCTCATGGTTGCACTCAGTCCGGGTAACCCACTCAGTACTGAACGCCAAGAACCAGTCGCCACCGAGTTCACGGCCGAAGACTCAAGCCAGGGCGAAGCGCTGCTGGCCGCCCGGGTCCATGACCAGGTCGCAGCCTCGCTGCCACGAATCACTGCCGTGACCTCGGCAGGCATGCGCGAAGGTAGCGGCATGTTCGTGACCGACAACGGCCATATCGTCACCAGCGCTGGTCTGATCGACAGCGCCGAGTACGTCTTGGCCTGGACCGAAGACGGCCAACGGTGGAAGGCCCATCTTGTTGCGACTGACCCGGTCTCCGATATCGCAGTAATCCAAATCGAAAGCATCGACTGGCCCTCGGTGTCACTCGATGCTGGCGCCGACCTGCGAGACGGCCAATACGCACTTGCGCTCGACCACGATCATGACTCGATCGCTATCGGCGAAGTCATCAGTGTCACGTCACCGTTGCTCGAAGTCGAACAGTCAGTCGCCGTCCCTGGTTCCGCAATTATCGACGACACCGGCGCTGTCATCGCCATGATCATCGGCAACGGAACGAACCGCCATGGCGCCCGGGCTTGGATGCTCGAACAGGTCACCGTCGACTTAATCACTTCGGGTCGGACCGCACACAACTGGCTCGGGTTGGTCGTGAGCCACGAAGCCGCCACGGACATGGTCGTTGTCACCTCTGTCGTCGAGGGGTCTCCTGCAGCTCGGGCTGGACTGCGAAACGGCGACTTGATCGACTCATTCGACGGTGATCCGATTGTCGATGCGGCGTCGCTTCATCGCCAGCTGCAGAACGCCGAGCCCGGCGAGGATGCCGTACTCACGGTGACCCGTGATGGGAGCCGCCGCACCATCGTGGCCACCGTCACCGAGCTGGACCCGCAGGAGTAACCCGCTAGTTACGCCAGCGGTGAGATAACGCCCGGATAACCGCCAGGAGCGCAGCCGCGCCTGCGCCCGCTCCGCCGAGTGCGATCTGCTGACGACGTTTGGCGTTCAGCATTGCCCACGGCCGAGGGTCGAAGCTGTCGACATACGCCTCGACATTTGACCACGATGGCTCCCACCCCAAGGCCCGAAGTCGATCGTTCGACACCACCCATGGTTCTGTGGCGTAGTGCATGATGCCCGGCGGTGTCGCCGCGATGCCTCGGTTCCAGCTGAAGCGCACAATCTCGTCAGCAACTGCACTCGGGATCGGGAGTCGGGGGGCTCGACCGGAAAGTGAACGAACTTCCTCGGCTCGGACCCAACCGTCGGGAGCAACGTTGTACACGCCGGCTTGGCGTGTCCGCACCAGTAGTTCGACTGCGGCTGCGAGGTCGTCGAGATGCAAGAACTGCAACGGTGGATCGCTATCACTGCCGAGTCCAGCGGCAAGTTGCATGCTCTTCGCAACCCAGCTGGAACGACCACTGGCAACTGCGGTACTCGGGCGCACGATTGTGAGTAATCCGCCGGTAGCAGCCTGCCACTCGTTGCCGAGCCGTTCGATCGTGGCCTTGTTCTCGGCAAACGCAAGCGCGCTGGGGCGCACCGGCGCGTGTTCGGTAAGAGGGATCGGGTTCTCGGCCCGAGCGCCGTAGACCATGGCACTGGACAACAACACGACCTGACCTACGCCGGCACGAGCCGCAGCATCGAGCGTGAGCTGCGCGGCGCGGGTGTCATGACGAGCTGCATCAACGAACTCGTTGCGCCCATAGGCCGAGGCCAGGTGGACCAAAATGTCGGCTCCCTCGAGGATCTCGTCGAGATCCAGCGCACGAAGATCACCCAGGTGGTGTCCTGCGAGTCCTTCGGTGGCTGTGCCAACCCTGTCAACGCCAACGACCGAAAGATCATCTGATGCAGCCAGGGCTTTCGCAACGCGCGATCCAACTGCCCCTGCAACTCCGGTGACAACGATTCGCACGGATATCCCTTCTGTTCGCGGCAATCACCTGCGGGGCGACGACTGATAGTTGAAGGGCGAGCCTACGCTCATTGTGATGAGTGATGACAGCGGCAATGACGGGAACCCGTTTGGCGATATGCCGTTCTTCGGCGATTTCTCCAACATGGCAAACATGTTTGGCGGCGGAGGCGATCCCTGGGCACAGGCCAAGCAGATCGCAGCTTCGGTAGCCACCGGGGGCGAGTCCGAGAGCAATGTTGACCCGGGCGATCGCATCGCGTTCGAACAACTTGCCCGCGTCGCCGAGCTTCATGTCTCTACCGCCACTGGTATGACCGTGGGCGACGGCACTCCCCCACAGATTCGACCCGCGACCCGTCACGAGTGGGCTCTGGCCACGCTCGAGGCGTACCGGCCCATGCTTCAGACCATGGCCGAGACTATGAGCCAATCAATGTCGGGCATGGGTGAAGATCTGCTGCCGAGTGATGCCGATATCCCCGGTCTTCCTGGCGGCATGTTCAGTGGTGACTTCATGGCTCAGATCATGAAGATGCTCGCGCCGATGATGTTGTCGATGACCTCGGGTTCCATGGCAGGTCAGCTGGCCCGCACCAGCCTGGGCTCGTACGACCTGCCGATCCCTCGGCCCGGCGTATCAGAACTCCTGGTCGTACACGCCAATATCTCGTCGTTCACCGAAGAGTGGTCCGTGCCGACCGACGACGTGCGACTGTGGGTCTGCCTCCACGAGTACTTGCATCATGTCATTCTGCGCCAGCCCCACGTCGCCGAGCGTTTGAACGAACTGATCACCCGGTATGTGTCTGCGTTCGAGTCAAACTCCCAGGCACTCGGCAACCAGTTCGGTGGGCTTGATCCTTCAAACCCCGAGTCCATGGGCCAACTCGAAGGGTTGATGAATGACCCCGAGGCCCTCATGGGTGTTGTGCAAAGCGACGCGCAGCGGGCAATGTTGCCCGAGATTTCCGCGCTGCTTGCTGCCATCGTTGGGTACGTCGACCACATGATGGACTCGATTGGGTCCACGCTAATCAGCAGTTACTCCATGATCAGCGAAGCACTCCATCGCCGCCGAGTTACCGCTGATCCAACCGATCGGTTCCTGCAACGCATGCTTGGCCTCGAACTTGACCAGGCGTGTTACGAACAAGGCCGGTCGTTCGTCGATGGTGTCGTCGAACGCGGTGGACGCCCAGCACTGGCTCGGTTGTGGGAGTCGGCACGAGAACTACCCACACCAAACGAGATCGTCGCTCCCGGCCTCTGGCTTGCCCGCATCGATCTCGGCGACCTCGACGAACCGTCGGCACCGGCAGACGAAGAGGAATAACCCCAGGTCACCAAAAGCCCAGAAAACGCAGACCCGAGCAACTCAGACGGGGTTTGTTCCCATCGGCGGTGTGTGGTTTGGTTCGACCAGTGGAGGGAGCGGGTCTATTTCGTTGAGCCACGCTGGTGGACCGAGCAGATCATCGACACCTGGCTCTTCGTTGAAGACTGCAGCTGCCCAGTCAGGCGGTTCGACCCTGCGGTCAGCGAAGGCTTCGGCATAAGGATCCGCCGAACTCGCCCCGTTTGTCGTGGGCGCCGACGCCCGTGGCGCTTCGTCAGAAGTGACCGCTGCCATCTGTGTCGTTGGTGGCGGTTCGGGAACAGGAATCGGTGGCGCCGGTGGCGCTACTGGTCCGCTCTCATCGGATTGGCGAGGCCGTGGGGTTCGGCCCAATCGGCCACCTATCCGGGGGGCGCCGCCAAACGACAGGCCGCTACGAGCGCCCTGTTGCATGATGAACACGCCAATGCCAACGGCGGCTATGGCGATCACCAAGAACCCGGCACGGAGCGGGAACGAGACGATCACAGCAAGCAGCGACCCGACGACCCATGCGATCTGGAACTGGGTTTCGAAACGACCGAACGCTGCACCGTGGTTGGCACCGGGAGCGTCGCGCTGCACAAGTGAGTCGAAGGCAAGTTTGGCTGCCGACGCTGAGCCGCCAACAATGAGGGCTACTAGGGCGGCGCCACTGAGACCACCCGCCCATACGGCGGCCACTGCCGATACAGCCACTGCCACGACTGCGCCAACAAGCATTGTCTCTTCGCTAAAACGTCGGCGGAACCATGGTGCGATCACATTTCCCGCGAAGCCGCCGAAACCCCAGAGGGCGAAGGGGATGGCTGCTTTGTACCACGGCAGGCCGGGATCGTCGAGAAGCTCGAACCCGAGCGCTGCCTTAACCGCAGCCCCTGCCGCTGTGCCGATACCGGATAGATCCGGGAGCTCGGACCGTACGAACTCGAACAGCAACAAGAAGAAGACGAAACCGACGATGCCCCGCAAGGTTGCCATCACGAACGACGCCAGCCGAACGCCCGACGATCGGATATCCAGGTCGTCGTCGGTCGTTTCAGGATCGTCGACGACGACACGGGGCATCTTCATCGAGAACCCCACACCCACCAAGTACACGATGGCTGCCCACCACAAGGTGGGTGTCGACCCAAACAATTGGTAGAGACCAGCGGCTGGTATCACACCGATTACACCGGCAACCGCCGAAAGAATGGCCAGCCGAGAGTTCTTGTCGACGAGTTCGTCCTCGTCGTGAACGGTCGTGGGCACAGTCGCCGCCTTGGCGACCGAATAGGTCTTACCCAGCACCAGCCAGATGAACGCAATCGGGAAGAACCATGCCGTATCAATATTGCGAATAAGGAGCACCATCAACGCAGCGCGGAGTAAAAGCGAGAGTGCAATCGTTGCCCGCCGACCACCACGTACCCGGTCGAGCGCTGGCCCGATCAGTGGCCCGACGAGAGCAAACGGCGCCATCGTCAGCACCAATGCCAACAGGATTCTCGACCGCGCATCGTTCGGATCGATGGTGAGCAAGGTGCCCGCCAACGTGACGAAGACCGATGCCTCGCCGGCAGCGTGGAAGGCGTGCGTCCGGGCAAGGCGGACGAACGGCGTGACGGCAGCTGCTCTGAACGATGCTGGTCGAGACGAAGCTCCTGGTTCCGGTGGAGGACCCGTGGGGTTTGGGCGCGACATCCCAGGACGCGACAGCGGTTGCCAGCCCGACCCCATTCCCTGATCCTTCACCCTCACAAATCTAGTTCGCCGGCGCCGCGATAGCCGGGTGCCTTGTTCGGCCAGCAAAAGTCTCGCGCTCGCGCTCGATAGGTGGAAGCGGGCACGCTGATCGGCGGAGAGCGAAATCGGCTGAGGACCAACCCGTTTCAAGTCCCGCGACAACCCGTGTGTTCATCTCGCACGAGCTCGGTCTCGTTGCACCAACTGTGGCTGCCCCAGAGGTGTCAGCGAATCGTGGTTAGTCGCTAAACTTGTAACCGAGTCCCCGAATCGTCACGATCAGGACTGGTGTAGACGGGTCAACTTCTACCTTGTTGCGTAGTCGTTTGATATGGACATCGAGCGTCTTGGTATCGCCCACATAGTCATGACCCCAGACCTTGTCGATGAGCTGGTCCCGGGTCAACACTCGGCCAGCGTTGGTGGTCAGGGCCACCAGCAGGTCGAACTCCTTGAGCGGCATGTCGACCGGCATGCCCCGCACCACGACCTCGTGCCTGCCTGGATCGATGCGTACATCACCAACCTCGATCGGAGCGCTGAGTTCACCACTGCCGGCTCCAGGCTCAGACACTGTCTCATCGGCTGCAGAACGCCGCAGCACTGAGCGCATGCGGGCCACAAGCTCACGGAAGCGGTACGGCTTGGTCACATAGTCGTCGGCACCGACCTCGAGGCCGACGACCGCATCGATCTCTTCGCCCTTCGCCGAAACCATGATGATCGGCACGTCACTCTTTCTTCGGATTTCGCGGCAGACGTCGATGCCGGAGATCCGAGGAAGCATGACGTCGAGTAGCACAATGTCTGGGTCGCCGGCATCGAATCGCGCCAACGCCTCGACACCGTCGCGGGCGACGTCGATGGCAAAACCTTCTCGGCCGAGGCCAATACGAAGCGCCTCAAGAAACGACTCTTCGTCTTCGACAACCAGGACCTTCGTTGGTTTTGGCGCAGAATCCATTACCCGACCTCGTGTGCAGTCTGTGGTTCAGGACTCTGGCCTGGCTCGGCACGGCCGGGTGGAACGACTGGCAGGACCAGTGTGAAGGAGGAGCCATCACCTTCGAACGAGGCAACGCTGACGTGTCCCCCGTGGTTGAGCGCGACATGACGCACGATGGACAGACCGATTCCGGTCCCCCCGGTTGCTGCATCGCGTGAGCGATCAACCCGGTAGAAACGCTCGAAGATCCGGTCGAGGTCGCGTGCTGGGATACCTCGACCTGTGTCCTGCACAACCAGGGCAACACCGTCGTCGTCGAGCCGGGCTCTGACGCTTACCGAGTCACCTGGCGAGCTGTATTTCACCGCGTTCTCAACCAGGTTCACCAGCGCGGTGGCCAGCTGCGATCGGTTACCTACCAGCGTGATCGGTTCGTCGGGAACGACCGCACCAATGGTGATGTCGCCCGACTGGGCCTGGACCCGGGTTCGTTCGACGGCCTCGTCGATCAGATCTTGCACAACAACAATGTCGGTGTAGATCTCTGCGCTGGATTCGATACGGCTGAGCTCCAGCAGGTCGTCGATCGCCTCGGTCATACGGTCGGTCTCGATAAGCATGCGATCCGTGAGCTGGGTCCGAGTGTCAAGATCCTGTTCGTCGATCAACATTTCAGCGAGCAGGCTCACTGCACCCACAGGCGTCCGCAACTCATGGCTCAGGTTGGCGATGAAGTCCCGACGTGTCTTCTCGATCCGGTGGTGATCCGTGACATCGTCGATGACCGTGAGAGAACCAATGACCTGTGCGTCTGCGGTAATCGGAACGGCATGCACGAACAGGTTGCGCGGCGGCGGGCCAAACACGTTGATTTCGCGTTCTGCGCGACGGCCTTGCACTGCTTCTGCCAGCACCGCCACGGTGGTGGCATCGACCAGTGTTTTCTCGTGGGATCTAGTGGCAGCATCGACGGCCAAACGACTGCGCACCAGCACCTTTCCAGAACCATCGGTCACGATCACGCCCGATGTCAGCGCATCGAGTGACAGCTTCAGCAGGTTTACTTCCGCCGCCGCGGCCGAGGTGTCGCTTTCCGCGTGAGAGAGGATTCGCTGGTGTTCGTCGACCGGGTCAGATCCGTGTCGACCACCAATTGCTGTGTTGATTCTCGCCCGCACAATACGCGACACAACAAGCGTTGTTACCGCGCCGATCACAGCAGCGGTAACCGCGACTGCGAGGACGACGGTCATGTCAGACCGCTTCCTCGGCGAATCGACGAATCAGATCGCTGCAGTCGATCGACGTGGTTCCAACAAGTGAACTCACCGCAGCAAACCCTGCCATCACCATTCCCGTGTCACTTTCAGGCTCGACTTGGTCGTCGGTCACCATGAAGCCCATCTTCAAGACGTTCTCGGTCTTTTCCTCGACGTAGGACCGATAGCGCGATATCTGCGAGACCGAGGCAGCAGCGATGCCAGCAAGTTCGGAAAGCCCGCAGCGAGGGACATTGATGTTCAGAATCTGGTGGCCGCTTGTCGGCAAAAGTTTCATTAGTTGCACCGCGACCTCGGCTGCGGTGTCGAAACGAAGTGGCGCGTCGAGATCGTCGAATTTGTGCTCGGCGCTCACCGCCACAGCTGGCACGCCGAATGCAGCCGCGGTGACTGCAGCAGACACCGTGCCGCTATGGCGGACCGCTCCACCAGTATTGAGACCCCAGTTGATACCGGACGCGACGATGTCGGCTGGTTCACCAAAGGCGCCTCGCATAGCAAGGAGTGCGCACATAGCTGGTGGGGCTGCAACCGCGTATGCCTCGACTCCAGGCGCTTCGGCAAGGGTGCGTTGCTGATAGGCGATCTCGCGACTCGTGCCGCTAAAGCTGCTGGCGGCCCGACTGATGATCGAGGTACCGGCGCCGCTGTAGTCGCTGTCGGGGGCGATCACGATGGGTTCGTATCCGTGGGCGACCAAAGTGGCAGTGAGAACCCGGAGCCCTTCGCCGTCGATGCCGTCGTCGTTCGTGACGAGCACTCGTGTCGCTTGTTTGGTCATGGTCGTCGTTACTCGTCTTCCGGGTCGGTACCAGCGAGGTCGCTGGCACTTTCACTGACAGTACGTGCTCCGATTGCCCCGCCGGCGCTTCGGTTTCGTGCCCGCTCCGCGCCAGCGTGTTCGGGCGTCCAACCTTCGACGATGTAGCGGACCCATTCGCCAACGTTCACCGCATGATCACCAACCCGCTCGTAGAAGCGGCCCAAAAGTGCCATCTGAATGGATGTTTGCGGATCGTTGCCGTGGAGGCGGTGATCTTCGAGCACAGCAGTGATGAGTTCATTGGCGTAGTCGTCGAGACGATCGTCGATGTCATCGAGTGCGGCACCGAGCGCAACGTCGCGGCCGGCGTAAGCCTCGCCAGCAAGGCGGAACATGCGCTGTGCTTCTTCACTCATCTTGGTGATCAAGCCGCGAATTCGCGGGTCGTAGTCGGTGCCGAACATACGCCGAGTTGCCTTGGCAATGTTCACGACCAGGTCGCCGGATCGTTCTATCTCGGGGTTGAGGCGAATGGCGGCCACGATCTCGCGCAGGTCGGTCGCCATCGGCTGTTGCAGCGCAAGCAGCTGGGTACACATGGTGTCGAGGTTGACCGACACCGCATCGAGCAGATCGTCGTCGTCGATGAGCCGTTGTGCTGCGTCGAGGTCGTTGTTCAAAAACGCGTCGGTCGCACGAGGAATCATCTCGGTGACCATGGCGCACATGCGCACAATTTCGTCGCGAACCTCGTCGAGGCTGGAGTGGAATGACCCACGGAGTGGAGCTTCAGTCATAGTGCGCCCCTAGCCGAATCGGCCGGTGATGTAGTTCTCGGTTCGCTCGTCGGCGGGGTTCGAGAAGATGGTTGTTGTGGCGTCGTATTCCACGAGTACGCCGGTGCGCTGCTCGGTCTTTGGGTCGACCTCGGCAGTGAAGAATGCGGTGCGATCACTGACTCGAGCAGCCTGCTGCTTGTTGTGGGTCACGATCATGATCGTGTAGTCGTGTTTGAGCTCAGCCATGACGTCTTCGATACGAGCGGTAGCGATCGGGTCGAGGGCCGAACACGGTTCGTCCATGAGTAACACGTCGGGGCTCGACGCGATCGCCCGGGCGATACAGAGACGTTGTTGCTGGCCACCGGACATGCCGGTTGCCGATGCGCTCAGCCGATCCTTCACCTCTTCCCACAGTGCTGCCCGCTGCAACGATGCTTCGACGATGTCGCTCAGCTCGCTCTTGTTCTTGATGCCTGCGATCCTGGGCCCATAGGCCACATTGTCGAAGATCGACTTTGGGAACGGATTCGGTTTCTGGAACACCATGCCGATGCGGCGGCGGACTTCGACTGCGTCGACCTTGGGGTCATACAGGTCTACGCCTCGGTAGCGCAGCAGACCTTCGACCCGAGCGGTTGGAATCAGGTCGTTCATCCGGTTAAACGACCGTAATACGGTGGACTTGCCACAGCCAGATGGGCCGATGAGCGCGGTGATTTCCCCCTGACGGATGTCAAGGTTGACGTCTCGGACCGCTCGAAAGTCACCATAAAACACGCTGAGGTCAGTGGTCTGGAACACCACGTCTTCGGCTGATGCCGCTTCCGGCATCTGTGTCTGATCAGTACTACTCACGGTCACGCCCTTCGCGGGGACATCTGTCGAGGTCACGCTACTCATTCTCAGGCTCGCTTCTTCTCAAAATAGTTACGCAACAACACCGCGACTGAATTCATCATGATCACAAACACCAACAGCATGACGATTGCGGCACCTGCAGCCGGCGCGAATCCCTTGTCAACGCCTGCATTTCGGACCCAACCAACGATCACGATGGGCATTGCCGTAAACCGGTCGGCGAACTGGCCGAAGAACTGATCGAAGCCGCCGAACATCGAGTCTCGGGGGGCCAACCGGCCGGTGATCGCTCCGACCAGAATGAGCGGCGCAGCTTCACCAACTGCCCGGGCCAAAGCCAGCAATGTGCCGGTCAGAATCCCAGGCGCAGCAAAAGGAAGCACTTGGCTCTTGATGACTTCCCACTTGGTGGCGCCGACGCCATAGGCACCTTCGCGCAGGCTTTGTGGCACAGCTCGAACAGCCTCGGCAGCGGTAATGATCACAATCGGCAATACAAGAATTGCCAACGTGACACCGCCGGCGAACAACGTGCTTTGTCCGACCTCGATGAGTTCTTCCTCGTTGAAGACCGACGACCACACCGAGTTGATTCGATCGATGAACCAGTGGGTAAACGCTGTTCCTTTGACGAACAGGAACAAGCCGAGCAGGCCGTAGACCACCGAGGGCACACCGGCCAGGTTGCGCACGATGATGTCGAGGATCGAGGTAAACCGGTTACGTGGTGCGTATTCCTCGAGGTACACCGCAGCGGCGATACCGATAGGGAACGCCAAGACCACGACGAACACCGCGATCCAGAACGAGCCGAGAATTCCCTGGCTGATGCCGAGCTGGTCATCTTCGGAACGAGACCGAAGCGTGCCCGACCAGAAGTCGTTGAGACGTTCGCTGAGCACCGGCCACCCATCGCCGATCACCTGGGCAAGTAGCACGACCAGAATGATCACGCTCAGCGAAAGCGCCACGAACAGCGCCACCTGGAACAGGCTCAGGACACCCAAGTATTGGCAGGCTGCCAACGCTGCTGCTACGACAGCCACAGCAGCAAGTAGCCCCCACGCCCAGCCGCCGGTAGCGAACTCTGGGTCGAGCATACGTTTCATGATGATGAGGCCTGCGCCCAGGCTTGCAAGCCCAAGCGCGACCTGCTCGAGTTCAAGTGTGGCCCGCGACAGTTCGACGTTGCTCAGTCCAACCAAGATCGCGATCGACAACACAATGCCGATCAGATAGACCGCGCCGACCAGGTCGCCTCGAACAAGCTGTCGAATGAGCGCGATCGTTGCGAGCCCGGCAACCGCAAACCCGGCTCGTGTAGCTAGTGGCGACGACAGTTGTGGCGCCTTCTGGACCAGTCCGGTCATTGCCAGGACTAGGCCAACAAGTGGCACGGCGAGTAGGTAGACCCCGTTGTCGAGGTCGCCCTTCCACATCTGACGGAGCATCAGCACAAGCGCACCGACGACAAAAATCGTATACAGAAACAGGTCGGCGTTGACCCGGATTTCTTGTCGACCACGGCCAATCAGCTGCTTGCCAACCAGCACAACGGCGCCAGCGAGGACCAGCAGCAGCGCAATCGGGGGCATAAAACCTGAGTACCAGGCGGTCGCGGTGCGAACCTCGGCGTACCAGGTCACGAACATAGCGACGACGGCGAGCAGTCCGCCTGCGGCAGCGAGTGATGTCCATACCATCGCTACCGATGTCGAGTCGGCACCCCGACGTTTGATGGTTTCTTCGACGCGTGCGGTTATGTCGCCGCTTCCGAGTGTGGTTATCGCCATTAGTAACGCTCCCGCACTCGGGCCACAAATCGTCCGGCCAAAATGTTCAGCAGCAACGTGATTGCGAACAGCACCAGACCAACGAAGTACAGGCTCTGAAACGTGAGCCCCTCGCCAACCACGCTGTCGGTGCCGGTTGCGAGCGAGGCCATACCAGCAGTCATGGTTAGGCCACCTTCGAATGGTGACGAGGTGAACTCCGCCGCGTCGGCGGCACCGCCTGCCATGAACACCACCATGGTCTCGCCAAGTGCTCGGGAGATACCAATGATGAACGCGGCCACGATGCCCGACACTGCAGCCGGAAGTACAACCTGTCGAGTGGTCGTTGCCTTACGTGCTCCTAGGCCCGCACTTGCTTCGCGGAGTTCTCGTGGAACCGCTGCGAGTGCGTCTTCGGCGACCGATGCAACCAAGGGAATCGTCAAGATCCCCACCCCAATCGCCGCCGCAGCAAGCTGGCCGCTTCGTTTGACGGTGAATGCATTCTCGGAGGGACATGCAGCGGTGTCACCGGCGACAGGTGAACAGTCTTGGGCGATGGAGTTGACCCACCAGAAGAGCACGAAGACGAGACCGATAAGCACGACCAGCGTGATCACTCGTTTGATGATCGTGGTGGCCTCGGCGCTTGAGTCACGCCACTGGCGCAGCGCCCATACGGCAACACCGGCAGCGGCCATAACCGAGATGGTGTAGCCAATCCACAACCATGCGCTTCGCCCGATCTTCTCGATTACCTGGGGGCTAATGAAGAACAAGGCAAAGAAACCGAGCACAACCGAGGGCACGCCAGCAAGGACTTCGAGCACCGGCTTCAATATGCCTCGGGTGCGGCGACTCGCATATTCGCTTAGGTAGATGGCGGCGCCAAGGCCAAGCGGCCCGGCGACCAACATGGCCACGACCGTGACGATGATCGACGACACCAACAAGGTTGGCATGTCGTACAAACCACGCCGCGGGAACCAGCCCGTTTCGCCCCAGGTCACGGACCAATCGACTTGGGTGATAAAGGTCCATGCCTCGCGGATCAGACTAACGATTATCAAGACTGAGATCAGAACCGAGACCATCGCCGCCGCGAAGAACAAACCACGGATGATGGCTTCCTTGCGTTGGCGGCGTTGGGGACCGGCTAGGGCTTCGACCGACAGGGGTGCGCGAGCCCGTGTCGATGTGACCGTATTGGTCACGGAGAAGTCAGTCATGGCCTAGAACCTACTGGTGTATCGAGAGCATGATGGTTGACCAAGACCGGATGTGCAGTCCACCAAAGGGGATGGTCGACCCCATCTGCACAGACGCTCAGCCCTGCCACGCTGAGGCAACCTCAGCCTTGGCTGTGTCGGCGAGCTCGACGTAGCCAACCGAGGCAACTGCCTCGTTCAGGCCGGTGGTGACGTAGAAGTCAACGAACCCTGCGAGTGCCGGGTTGGCCGCAGCTTTGGCGTTGTTCACATAGATGTACAGGTTCCGGCTGACCGGGTACTCGTTGCTGGCAATCGTTGCCGGGGT
>Ga0213868_10002748_pt1 | contig 16670 bp, 14 predicted proteins | sample PICome_9_FD_160087 | JGI IMG/M metagenome (GOLD analysis project Ga0213868, IMG submission 160087) | Coastal seawater microbial communities near Pivers Island, North Carolina, United States - PICO127 | ecosystem: Environmental > Aquatic > Marine > Coastal | place: USA: North Carolina...
TGTCAGTTTATGGGTCTCGTAGTAATGACGATCCATATTGGAAACGGAAAGTTCAACTTTATAGATGGTGGCTTTTTGCGCCATGGTTTGTCCCAACCTTGCGAAGATAGGGATGCCTAATGCGTCTAGACGCTTTGTGAAAGCAGATAAAAAAGCTCTCTGGAAATCCCCATTTTACTTGGCCTGAAATCAATTCGGTCGCGACACCCGGGACGGGGTATCATGCAAAGACGTGCAACCTTTGACCTAATCACGCGCTGCGGCCCTTGCAGGCGTTCATCGCCCTTACCACTTCTGGCCAAATGAAATTTTCCATTGGTTCTGCGGTGCGTTTGCCTTCAGAATGGTTCTGAATAACAGTTCAGGGACCAACCGCTATGCTGCATACACTTGGACTCCTCTTGGGCTGTCAGCTGCTCGGCGAAATAACTGCGCGCGGATTTGGCGTGGCAATCCCCGGTCCTGTGCTCGGTCTTGCCTTGCTCGTGGTGTTGCTCAGAATCTTTCCCGCACTTGCCGAACAGCTAAGGTCAACGACCACTGTCATCCTTGCGCACCTCTCATTCCTTTTCGTTCCTGCAGGTGTGGGTGTGATTGGCAACTTCGAGGTCTTGTTGGATGACGGGCTCGCACTGCTCGCTATCCTGACACTCTCCACGGTGCTTTCCATGCTCGCCACCGTTGGAACGTTCCTTGGCGTCCGGTACCTGATCGAAGGCCGGACCACATGACGGATGTTGCAAACCTCTGGAGCTATCTGGCAACGACGCCGCTTATCTGGCTCACCACAACGATCCTTGCATATCTGCTCGCGGATGGAATGGCGCGGCGGCTGGGGTATCCACCTTGGGCCAATCCGGTGCTTTTGTCGGTCCTAGTCATAGCGCCCGTGCTGTGGCTGACACGGACGGACTATACGACCTATTTCGAGGGCGCCCAATTCATCCATTTCCTGCTTGGTCCGGCAACCGTGGCGTTGGCGTTGCCGCTTTGGGACAATCGAGACACAATTCGCACCTCTGTAGCGCCAATCGTACTTGCCTTGCTGGTTGGCTCGATCGTTGCGTCTGGTTCGGCAATTTTGCTTGCGCGCGCCTTTGGCCTGCCGCCCGAGGTCCTGCTTTCGCTCGCACCCAAGTCGACAACTGCGCCCGTCGCTCTTGGTATCTCGGAAGCCGTTGGCGGACTTCCCGCGCTGACAGCAGTGCTGGTTATCCTGACGGGGATTATCGGTGCTGTGACGGTGACACCATTGATGAACCTGCTTGGGATCACCGACTGGCGTGCACGAGGTTTTGCAGTCGGTGTTGCCGCGCACGGTATCGGAACGGCGCGGGCGTTTCAGGTCAACCCTGTGGCTGGGGCTTACGCCGGCATCGCAATGGCATTGAATGCGCTGCTGACCAGCCTAATCGTACCATTCTTGGTACGCTGGCTGATCTGAACCCCACTTTAGCCGGGTGCGCAAAAGCTCCCAACTGGCCGGTTTTCTTTCAGAAGCGCATTATTCGCAAAGCTCACCAGCTTTGACGGGCTTTGGGGCGGCACATTTCATGCCGCGCCCTTTTTTTGTCAGATCTAAGCAGCTTCGGCTTGTTTCGCTTGTTCGAATGCGACCCACTTGAGATCGCCAGCATAACGCTGTGCAATCTGTCCATCTGCATCAAGCGTGAACAAGTGCAGCCATTGGTTATCAAACAACGCCCGCACATTCGGATGCTTTTCAAGGATCGCAGTGATCGCCGCGGTCGGTGCCTCTACGCATACCGACAACCGAAGCGGATCATGCGCGTAGCCAGTCCCATCATGGACAGACTGCCATGGCAGACCGCCGCGCAGCGCGCCGCCGTTTCCTTCGACCACACCGATACCGCCAGTCACATTGTGCAACAGCTTGTTGCCCGCCCCGAACACATCTGGTGCTACGACAGAGCCGTAATACTGCAGGCTGATCCAGCTTGCGACGACAACAGGGGCGGTCAGGATCAGCTCTAGAATTCCATAGCCCTCGTCCTTTTGCCAATCGTAGTCATGCAAGAACGCACGACCTTCTAGGCCCTTACCCTTTGTGCGCGACCGCGGTGCGGCGATGAACGCCTGACAGCCAGCCAACGCCCATTCGGGCCGTGTTTCGGACCAATCACTGCTCCGGCTTTTAACTTGGTTGCCGTTGGCCGCGCGCGGCAAGCGCAATGCCCGCTCTGTCCGCGCGATAGTACCTGCTTGTGCCAGCCATGCCCGTGCAGTTTTCAAATGCGCCTTGTGCCTGTGACCAGCAAAATCGGCCTCGTAAATAGTCACATCATCGGTTGTAGTGTCATGCAGACCGCCGATAAACAGCGTGTCTTCGGGGATCGTGATCCCGTTCGCAGCGACACCAGCGCGCACGTCTTTGTCGTTCAGCATACCTGCCAGCAGACGCGCGTTCACTTCGCCCGAATAACCACCACACGCACCACAATGCAGCGCGCTCGCGTGCGGGTTATTGACCACATTGGCGCCGTGACCAAAAAGCAAAACCAGCGGTGCAAAGTCAGCCGTCATCGACATCGCCTTAAGGATGCCCGTCGCGGCCGCAATCCGTGCTGCGGTATCAAAGCTGTCATCAAGCTCGGGCTTGTGCGCATCAGGTGCTTTTGCTGCATTCATGCCCAGCGCGTCGCGCAGCAACTTGCCCATATAGATAGGACCTGTCGCTTCGACGAAGGCAAAAGACGATACCGCCGCCAGTTTGAACCGGCCCCATGCGCGGTTAGCGCGCGCCGCAAAGCGCGCGTTCAGGTCAGCCGTGTTATCGGACGCCCCTCCAGAGTGGCTGGTGACACCGTAGTTCAGCAAAACAGGCAACCGTTTTTCTTGCACGTCAGACGCAAAGCTATTGTGCGCCGCAGTCAAGCCAAAGAAGCCTGCAAAGCCCAGTGTTTGGATAGACGCATCCGTGCTTTCCAGTGCGCGGCGGAACACTTCGGACCGCACGTCGATACAGAACGCGGCTTGCAGCTTTGGCCGACCCGTCTGTGCCGCAGCAGCAGGCATGCTTAGGGTCTCTGCCAATTTACGCTGTCCTGCGAATTCGGCAGCAGCTTGCAACGCGGCGTCAATCAATTGCGCAGGGTTCGCTGACACGGGAGCTTCATGTGCCGCACGCACCACTTTCCAATCTGCTTCGATTTCCGAGCGGTATTTGGCATAAAGCGCCTGTTCCCAAATCAAACGGATCGTCAGCAATTCAGTCGTTGTGCTGTCAGTTTCGCCCGCCAACTCCGCCTGCCACAACCGGTAGCGCCCAACCTGTGACCAACCGCCAAGACCAATCAGCAACTGGTGAAAATAGGTTTCAGTCGCCTCTGGTGACAATTCCAGCAATTCAGAAGCACCAACAAGCGCGTTGCGGGTTTGATCGGGTGTATTGGCAACCAGCGCGCCAAAACCTGAAAGCCCGCCAATCTCTGGGCTTAGGTCACGGCTTGCGAAATCGCGCCATGCGGCGAATGCCCCGCGTCTCGGCTTGTTTTGCCATAGCGCTTGGCCTGCGTCGAAGTATCCCGCGGCCCAAACACCGAAACGGTCCGCAATGATCCCCGGCCAATCGATGCCAGACACATCAGCGGCTAGGTCTGCAATGGTTGGCAACGCTCTTACTGGGTCTGCTTCTTCACTCGCAGCCGCCTTGAGTGCGTCAGTATCAGCCGCACTTAGCGGGAACTGTGCCAAGGCAGCCATAAGGTCTGCATCGGTGATCGTACCGTCGGCAATCTTGGTCTGATACCAGCTTCTTGGCATTGTAACCGCTGTGCCCGCGACCCGTTCTAGCAGGGCTGCCACTTGCGGCAAAGTCTGCTCGGTCTGGCCCAGAAAGGGGTTCACTGCGACTGATGATGACAGCGGCCAAAGCGGTGGGATCGCGCGGCCTGCATGTTCGGCCTTCGCAATCATTTCCAGCTGTGCGCCAGCGTAACCTGAAAATACATCCGCCTTCATTGGGCCGCTCCTTTTTTAGATGGTGTGGTCTTGGTCCAACCGCCAAGCAGCCGGTCCGAAATCGCATTAATATAAAGCCCGTTCGACAAGTGAACACGCAAACCTTGGGCGGCCGGATGGAAGGACCACAGCGGCAAAGTTGCTTGTGCAAGCGCCACCAGTCCAAAGCTGATCATGGCCAGTAGAATTAGTGCCCACTCCAGCGCGCCTGCTGGTGGTGTTGCGGGCAAGGTACCAGCGGTCAACCACTCTGATGCGCGTTGCAGGACAAGGTAGCTGACGGTCACGGTTGCAGCGTAAGCTGCGGTGCGCTGTGTCAGTGCTTTTGGGGCCTGATCCGCGAAACCTTGGGCCAAAAGATAGGCCACACCAAAGATCAGGATCGCGCCCAAGGCCACCGCTTGTGGGGATTTTCCACCAAAGTCGAACCCAAGGCCAAGGACCGCGTAGACAATCCCGTAGATGCCAAGCGCCACAACGAAAGCACGTGTGACGGCGGCCAGATTTGGCACCGCAACCGGACCCGGCTTGCGGATCGCTACGACACCCTCGACTGCGCCACCTGCGGACAGGAAGGCGTGAGCCTTGTAAAGCGAGTGTGCCACGATGGGCAGCAGGGCCAGCGGAAAGAGCGCCAAACCGCACTGCAAGATCATAAAGCCCATTTGCGCGATCGTGGACCACGCCAATGATGCTTTGACCGTTGGCTGGGTCAACATCACCAGACCTGCGAACAGGGCTGTGAAACCGCCGATCATTACCAGCGTTGCCATTACCAGAGGCGAAAGCAACATCACGTCAGCAAAGCGGATCAAAGCAAATCCACCAGCGTTGACCACACCTGCGTGCAGCAGGGCCGATACAGGTGTCGGGGCTTCCATCACTTCGGTCAACCAGCCGTGCAGCGGGAACTGTGCGGATTTCAAAATAGCCGCGATTGCGATCAATGCCGCAGCACCAACTGCCATGCCGCCGCCCTGCCCGTCAGACGCGCTAGCCAAGATTACAGAGATTTTTGTCGTTCCGTAAGTAAGTGCCAAAAGGCCCGCCGCGAATAGCAAAGCGACATCGCCAACCCTTGCCAGTACGAATTTCTTACGTGCGGCGCGCTGTGCGGCGGCCCGCTCGGGGTAAAACACCAGAAGTTTGTGCAGACACATGCTGGTGGCGATCCATGCACCGACGAACTGTACCGTGTTGCCCGACTGAACCAGCAACAGCACGACCGCGAGCGTGGACAGCAGCCAAAATGTGAATTCGTCCTGCCGCGCCTCGCCGTCCAGATAAGTGCGCGCATACCGCACGACGACCCAACCGATGAAAGACACAAGCAGCAACATGATCACACTGATGATGTCCAAACGGACCGAAAGGCCGACGCCAAACAAACCAAACAAGAAACTGTCACCACTGCCCGACGTTGTAAGAACGATTGCCGACAAAATCGCGACCGCGATCGTACCCAACGTTGCACCTTCGGCGATCAACGCGCCTTTTTGTGCTGATGTCCCCTCTAGAAAGCGCGGTGCAAAGGCAGCCGCAAGTAAAATGAGGGGCGCAAGCAGGGGTAGGGCATTGAGCAACATAGGTGTCTCCGTCGCGTTAATAATTTCGTTCGGGGATACGGGAGTTGCATCCAGATAAAAAATTCATTGTTTGCTACATATCGTTCTATTATATGAAACGATATGTCTGATTTGAATTATAATCATCTGCGTTACTTCTGGGCGGTGGCCCATGACGGTAACCTGACGCGCACCGCCGCGCGGCTGAACCTGTCGCAATCGGCGCTGTCAGTGCAAATCCGCAAGCTAGAGGATCGCATGGGGCATGCGCTGTTTGAACGGCGCGGGCGGCAGCTTCATTTGACAGAAGCAGGACGCATTGCGCTTGACTATGCCGACACAATTTTTGCGGCAGGCAAGGACCTGATGGGCACGCTAAGCCAGCAAGGCAGACCCCGCAAAGTGCTGCGGGTCGGCGCACTTGCCACGTTGTCGCGAAACTTTCAGGTCGAATTCCTGCGTCCGCTGCTGCGGCAACCAGATGTCGAACTGGTCTTGCGATCCGGCACTTTGGTGGAATTGCTGCAAGGTTTGGAAACGCTTGGCCTTGATGTCGTGCTAACCAATCTGGTCCCACCGCATGATGCGATGTCGACGTTTCTGACGCAGCCCATATCAGACCAACCAGTTAGCCTTGTTGGCACACCGGAACGGCTGGGTGGGCAGGCCAGTTTGCGCCAGTTGCTACAAGATAACCCCATGATCTTGCCCACTGAAGACAGCCCCGTGCGGGCAGGGTTCGACCGTCTTTGTACACGGCTGGATATCACGCCGACAATTGCTGCAGAGGTCGATGATATGGCGCTCATGCGTCTATTGGCTCGCGAAAACGTGGGCCTTGCGGTGCTGACCCCGATCGTCGTGAAGAATGAGCTCGCGAGCGGCCTTTTGGTCGAGGCACGTCATGGTAGGGGGCTGCACGAGAGCTTTCATGCAGTCACAATCGGACGAAAGTTCCCCAACCCGCTTTTGGCGCCTTTGTTAGCCGCACATTACTAAGGTGCTTTTTGCAGACCCTTAGCGACCTGTTGGACCATGTCTGCCACCTGACGCAATTGCCCCGACATAGGATTTGTTGCACGCCAGATCATGCCCACTGTCCGCGTCGGCTGTGGCGCTGCAAAGCGGCCAACGCACACCGGCGCTGAACGGGTTTCAACAGGAACTGCCATCTCAGGGATCAACGTCACGCCAATGCCTGCGCCGACCATTTGCACCAAAGTGGATAAGGAACTGCCGTCCAACCCTTCGCGGGGTCGCGCAGTTTGTAGGTTGCAAAAGGCCAAAGCTTGATCACGGAAACAATGCCCTTCTTCCAACATCAACAGCCGCATTTGCCCCAGAACGTCAGGTGTCGGGACCGGTTGATCCGCTTGAGATTGTGGCCGCACCAACATCAAGTTTTCCGTAAACAGCGGCACTTCTTCGAATCCGGCTTCGGCAACAGGAAGTGCAACAATCGCTGTGTCAATTTGACCCCCGCCAAGTTCTTCGATCAGCTTTGGCGTCACGGTTTCACGGATGTGAACATCAATATCGGGATACGATTGGCTTAGCTGGTGGATCAAGCCGGGCAATAGATACGGTGCAATGGTGGGAATAACACCGATCCGCAAACGCCCGATAAAACCGGATTGCGCCGCGCGCGCCATATCGCCCAATTCATCAACAGCACGCAGAATATCGCGGACCCGCAATGCCCAGTCTTCGCCAAAAGCAGTCAGGCTCACTTGGCGAGGGCCGCGTTCAAAAAGAACTGTACCAAGACTTTGTTCCAGCTCTTTGATTTGCACAGATAGCGCAGGTTGCGAAATTGCGCATGCATCAGCCGCTCGCCCGAAATGGCCATGGCGGGACAGTGCCTCGAAATAACGTAGCTGCTTTAGGGTCAAGTTCTTCATAACTTCAAATTATGACACCAATCACAAAATGCAACTTAAACTAATCCCATCCGCATGATATTGCTCAATGCAATCGCATAGGCGACACCTTATTATCGCCAAGCATAACTAACCAACATCGGAGATGAACAATGGACGGTAATGACACCGGAAAATGCCCAGTCATGCACGGGGCCACACTGCACACCACACATAGCGTTCGTGGAAACAAGGACTGGTGGCCGAACCAGTTGAACCTGAAAATCCTGCACCAGGGCGCACCTGCGTCTGACCCGATGGGTGTTGATTTTAACTACGCCGAAGAATTTAAAAAGCTCGATCTGCAAGCGCTAAAGGCTGACCTGCACGCGCTGATGACCGACAGCCAAGACTGGTGGCCTGCGGACTATGGCCACTATGGTCCGTTCTTTATCCGCCTTGCATGGCACGCCGCAGGCACATACCGCACGGCAGATGGCCGCGGTGGTGCTGGTGGTGGACAGCAGCGTTTTGCCCCGCTTAACAGCTGGCCGGACAACGGGAACCTAGACAAAGGCCGTCGCCTGCTTTGGCCGATCAAGCAAAAGTACGGCAACCAGATTTCTTGGGCCGACCTGTTCGTGCTTTGCGGCAACTGCGCAATGGAATCGATGGGCCTTGAGATGTTCGGCTTTGCTGGTGGCCGTGCCGATACATGGGAACCCGAAGAAGACGTCTATTGGGGCCGCGAAGATGAATGGCTTGCCACATCCGACAAGCCGAACAGCCGCTATTCCGGCGACCGCGAGTTGGAAAACCCGCTGGCAGCCGTGCAGATGGGTCTGATCTACGTCAACCCAGAGGGGCCGAACGGCAACCCTGACCCCCTCGCCTCTGCCCGCGACATCCGTGACACTTTCGCGCGTATGGCGATGAACGACGAAGAAACCGTCGCACTCGTCGCTGGCGGTCACACATTTGGTAAGGCCCACGGTGCAGGTGATCCCGCGCTGATGGGACCAGAGCCTGAGGGCGCACCGCTCGAGCAGATGGGCCTTGGCTGGAAGAACGGCTTTGAAACCGGCAAAGGCGTGCACACAACGACCAGCGGTATCGAAGGCGCATGGAACGCGACACCGATCACTTGGGATATGAGCTATCTTGAGACGCTTTTGGGTAACGATTGGGAATTGGGCAAAAGCCCTGCCGGAGCGCAGCAATGGCACCCCGCCGGCGGTGCGATGGGCGACGCAGTCCCCGATGCGCATGATGCATCACGGACCCACGCCCCAATGATGACAACTGCAGACATGGCGATGAAGCTGGACCCTGAATACGCGCGTATCTCGCAGCACTATCTGGAACACCCAGATTTGTTTGCAGACGCCTATGCGCGGGCTTGGTTCAAACTGACACACCGCGACATGGGCCCAAAGGTGCGTTACCTTGGCAACGAAGTTCCTGCCGAGGACCTGATCTGGCAAGACCCGATCCCAGCAGTTGATCACGATCTGATCGACGACGCGGATATCGCAAACTTGAAAGCCAAGCTTTTGGCATCCGGTCTGTCTGTGTCTGATCTGGTGTCAACTGCTTGGGCCTCTGCGTCCACATTCCGCGGTTCTGACAAACGCGGCGGCGCAAATGGCGCACGCATTCGTTTGGCCCCGCAAAAGGACTGGGGAGTCAACAAACCTGCCGCACTGGCAACGGTTCTGGCAACATTGGAAGGCGTACAAACATCATTTAACGACGCACAGTCTGGCGGCAAGAAAGTATCGCTCGCCGATATCATCGTCTTGGGTGGTGCCGCAGGTGTTGAGCAGGCAGCAAAGAACGCGGGCCATGACATCATTGTTCCGTTCACCCCGGGCCGCATGGATGCAAGTGCTGATCAAACCGACGCCGAAAGCTTTGAGCCGCTTGAGCCCGAAGCAGATGGTTTCCGCAACTTCCTAAAGGCCGACTATGCTGTCCCTGCAGAAACGATGATGGTTGACCGCGCACAATTGCTGACGCTTTCCGCGCCAGAAATGACAGTGTTGGTTGGCGGCATGCGTATGCTTGGCACTAACGTTGATGGATCTTCACACGGTGTGTTCACCGACAAGACCGATGCGCTGACCAACGACTTCTTCAAGACCCTTGTCGATATGGGGATCGAATGGAAGCCAGTTGGCGACAGCGGCACCTATGAAGGTCACGACCGCGCAACGGGCGCCGTGAAATGGACCGGCACCCGTGTCGATCTGGTCTTTGGTTCAAACTCGCAATTGCGTGCGTTGACCGAAGTTTATGCCCAAAACGATGCCTCTGCGAAGTTCGCAAAAGACTTTGTGTCTGCCTGGACGAAGGTCATGGACCTTGATCGCTTTGATGTGAAGTAAACAACTTGTGGCGCAGCCTTTCGCAGGCTGCGCCCAGCTTCTATGGTCGACCTCAAACCGCAACACGTCAGGTCCCATATTTCCATGCACACCAGAACACTGATTATCGGTGGCGGCCTGACGGGTTTGTCGCTGGCTTACCGTTTGCAACAAGCAGGCCATGACTATCAACTGGTTGAGGCGCGGCAGCGCTTGGGTGGCCGGATTAAATCGCTTGCAGTGGGTAACGCGAATTTCGACCTTGGGCCGTCTTGGATATGGTCAGGTCAAAACCGCGTCGCGGCATTGCTTGCGGAACTGGGTTTACGCTCCTTTGAACAGTGGTCGGATGGCGATCAACTGTTCGAACAGCCAAACGGCGAAGTCATGCAAAACAGTGGCTTCATGTCGATGGCGGGGTCTTACCGCATTGCTGGTGGCACCTCTGCTTTGACAGATGCGCTGGCCGCCCAGCTTGATCCCGACCGCGTGCATGTCGCAACACCTGCGACCGAAAATTCGGCCAACCCGATGGGTGCACATGTCGCTGATGATTTCATCAATGCTGAAAACATTGTTCTTGCAGTGCCACCCCGCATTGCAGCGGGGTTGAGCTTCAACCCTGCACTGCCCGACCAAGCCATGACCAGTCTGCAAGCTATACCCACATGGATGGGCGCACATGCCAAATTCGTGGCGGTCTATCCAAAACCATTCTGGCGCGAAAACGGCCTGTCCGGCGATGCCAGCAGTAGACGTGGACCCATGGTAGAACTTCATGACGCAAGCCCAGATGATGCAAGCTATGGCGCAATCTTTGGATTTGTAGGCGTGCCCGCCGCCGCACGGGCCAATGCAGGCGATGCATTGATCGAAGCCGCGATTGCGCAGCTGGTAAATTTGTTTGGACCAGATGCCGCAACACCGATTGCAACAGGGCTTGAGGATTGGTCACGCGCGCCCTTTACCGCAGCCCTTGCCGACGCAACGCCACCGCCCGGGCATCCACTTTATGCGATGCCCGCCGCATTGCGCGATGTTTGGCAAAGCAAACTGATCTTTGCGGTGACTGAATTGACGTCTGATAATGGCGGATTGATTGAGGGCGCACTCGCTGCGTCAGAAAGTGCCGCACGTCAAATCCTGCGCGCCTAAAGCGTATGCAACCGATTTTGCGTCAAAAGGGCGATAAGCGTTTCCTTGGCGGCAATCCGGTGCGCCTTGTGAATACTCTGCGCAAGTTCCGCATTCTGATCGCGAATTGCCTCAAGCACGCCGCGATGATCCTTGTTGGATTTCAGCGGTAACGGTCGCATATAAAGCGTCACTGACTTCGCGCGACGCACTTGATCGCCCATCATAGCCACGATGGACATGACCCGTGAATTGCCCCCTAAGCGGACAAGTTCGGCATGAAAGCGGTCGTCAGCAGCGGCCCAAGCGTCACGGTCCATTGCAGCTAATGCAGCCTCCATATCCACGATGGTTCGTTCTAGCGTGGCTAGATCGTCATCACCCAATCCAAGCGACGCGGCTTGCGCGGCGGCCATGCTTTCAAGGGCGGTCAGGACATCATAAATCTCGGCCATGTCGGTGACTGCTATGGGCAGAATACGGATGCCTTTACGCGCGCGCACTTCGACCAAACCTTGGGACTGCAACACCAAGCACGCCTCTCGGATCGGGGTGCGCGACATGCCTAGTCGCAACGCAAGCTCGGATTCCAGATGCTGCGATCCGGAAGATAGATGACCTGCAAATATCAACTGGCGCAGCGCGTCAACAGCGATGGCCGCATTACCTTTGTGTTTGGGTTGGACGGCTTCGGACATCAGATCGCGACCTTGCGCGCGTCCTGCGCAGACTGGTAGATCGCCTTTTCTGCAATGATCACATGCAGATAATCTACAGCCAAATTTTCGAGTTTCGCATCATGCAATACACCTGCCACCACATGCGATTGCAGCGCGTGCGTACAGTCACCGCCAAATCCATCGTGTGTATCAGCGGCTAAGATTACCCGCCTACAAACGTCCCCGAATGCGCGAAACGTTACAGCACCATCACCCGACAGCGTCAGCGTTCCCTTTGTGCCTTCGATCAATCCCTCACCCATAGTACGGCGAGTATTGTCAGCGGCATGATCCAAACATCGATTGCCATCAAAAATCGCGCGTGCACCGTGCGCATGTTCAAATACAACAATCCCTGCGTCTTCACCAGAAATGACCGGATTGACCTTGCGCAGATCAGCGTAAACATGGGTTGCGTTGCCTAAAAGGTAGCGAAAGACGTCGATCAAATGCACGCCTGTTTCGTGGATCAAAAGCTGCGGCATATCCCTAAAATAGGGTTGTCGATCAAGGTAGGCGTCGGCCCCCTGTCCGTCACCCGGACGCAGACGGAACGTCGCTTGAACAACCTCGCCGATAAGACCTGCATCAAGCTGGGCTTTGATAAACCGGTACCATGGTTGAAAGCGGAAGTTCTCGTGAATGACCAAAGTGCAGCCTGCGGCATCTGCTAATGCAGTCATCTGCTGGGCCTCTTCTAACGAAGTGCAAAACGGCTTTTGACAGATGATTGTTTTTATCCCTGCCGCAACCGCCGCTTGAATAGCATCGGCGTGACCGACTGGCGGCAGTATAATATCAAGCAGGTCGGGCTTTGTTTGTTCAAGCATCGCGCTTAGATCCGGAAATCCTTGGATTCCGGTGGCCTTTGCCTTCTCGATATCAAGGTCGCAGACCCCAACTAAATCAACCTGCGCTATCCGCTGCCAACTGCCAATGTGGAACTGGCTGAAATAGCCCGCGCCCAAGCATGCGACCCGCAACCCCATGGTTAAAGTGCCGCCAGCACAGCGTCACCCGCTTGCTGGGTGCTTGCAGTACCGCCCAGATCAGCCGTCAGGATTTGGCCCGCATCAATGACGCTTTCAACTGCCGTGCGCAGCCTTTGACCATCGGCCGCAAGCGCCGCAATATCGTGCCGCAGCCCTAGCCATTCCAACATCATCGCACCGGACAAGATCATCGCCAAAGGGTTCGCCTTGCCCTGCCCTGCGATATCAGGTGCAGAACCATGACAGGGTTGGAATACAGCTTGATCCAGCCCGATGTCTGCCGAAGGTGCGACGCCCAAACCACCCATCAAGCCAGCGCCAAGGTCGGACAGGATATCGCCAAACATATTTTCGGTGACCATGACGTCAAAGTCCCATGGCTTTTGCACCATCCAAAGCGCTGTCGCATCCACATAGGCATGATCCGCGATCAAATCCGGAAATGCCTTGGCTTCTTCGTCGAAAATGCCGCGAAAATATGCAAATGCGCGAAACACATTGGCTTTGTCCACACAAGTCACGCGGCCTGGGCCGCGCCCTTGAGCCTTGCGATCTCTGGCCAATGCGAATGCAAAGCGGAACAGTTTCTCGCTGACTTCGCGCGTTATGCGCAGTGTCTCTTCGGCATAATCGTCCGTTACGGTGCCAGTCCCTTGGGTGTGAAACAACCCTTCGGTGCTTTCGCGGATTAACACGAAATCAATCTCGCGGCCTTGCGGGATTTTCAGTGGTGACAATGGCCCCGGCCCCACGCGCACAGGGCGTACTCCCGCAAATAAGTTGAATGCTTTGCGCAGGTCAATTTGCGGCGAAATTTCAGTTCCGTCGGCATAGCGCACGTCAGGCAGACCCATAGCGGATAGCAATATGGCATCAGCCGCACCAGCAGCATCTAACGAGGATTTGGGCAAGCTATCACCCGTCTTGGCATAGTGTGCGGCCCCCGCCGGATGTGCCGTAAATGTCAGGGTATAGTCCCCATTCGCCTCCGCGATTTTGCGCAAGATTGCCAATGTTGGCGCCATAATCTCTGGGCCAATACCATCACCTTCGAAGACAGCAATATCCAAGTTTCGTGTCATGTTACCCTCACCCGCCAAATCAATTCTTGACAACGTATACATTAATGTATGCATAAATCCAGTGTGAAATTGGGCGCGTAGTACCGCTAAGATCATTGCGCACCAAGCTTTGATCGGTCACGCTAAGCGCGGGAAAGCAGAGGTTCAGCTATGTATGCAGTCTGTGTGAAATTCGACCTCAAAGACGGGAAAACCGCCGGTTTTATGCCGCTGATGCGCGACAATGCGCAGGCGTCTTTGCGCACCGAAGAAGGTTGCTTGCAATTTGATGTGTTGTCTGACCCGTCCAAGCCGGACAGTGTTTTTCTATACGAGATTTATGCAGATCGCGCTGCGTTCGACTTTCATTTGGCGAGCGACCATTTCCAGAGCTTTGATGCGGCAACTGCGGATATGATTGCCGCCAAAGACATCCAAACATGGACCGAGGTTGCACAATGAACGCATGGGAAGTTCACGCCGTTAAATACGCAGATCGCAACGCCCGAACGCGCGCTGACAGCTTTCTGTTTGACGACAATCACGACGCACCACACGCGATGGATTACTTCATGTGGGTGCTGCGTCGCGGGGCCGAAGTTATCTTGGTGGACACGGGTTATGACGACGCAGAGGCGGCATCGCGCGACAGACCCATCCGCCTCAATCCGCACGAAGCACTCGCACCGCTCGGCCTGAAACCAGAAGATATCACGACGCTGATCGTCACCCATCTTCACTATGATCATGCAGGCGGGATGCATCTATTTCCCAATGCCACGCTTCATATGCAGGCGGCAGAAATGGCTTTTGCCACAGGGCCTTGTATGTGCCACGACGCGTTGCGGATGCCCTTCACGGCAGGCCATGTTTGCGAAGCCGTCAAGCGGCTCTATGCGGGCAAACTGGTATTCCATGATGGTGATGGTGAAATAGCAGAAGGCGTCACGGTGCACTGCATCGGTGGGCATTCGCGCGGTCTGCAATGCGTGCGCGTGCGGACGGCGGCGGGCTGGATGGTGTTGGCGTCAGATGCGGCGCATTACTATGAGAATTTCGAGGCACGCAAACCGTTTCCGATCGTGGTGGACTTGCAGAACATGCTTGATGGATACGACACGCTTTATCGGCTGGCATCGGCGCCTGACCTCATTATTCCGGGCCATGATCCACTTGTAACGCAGTATTTCCCCCAAGACATCGCACCACACATCACCCGATTGGATCAGGGGCGCAAAACATGAAAATTGGCGTGATCGCAGATGATTTCACGGGCGCATCCGACATTGCTCTGACACTTGCCGAAGGGGGCATGCGGACCGCGCAATTCGTCGGCATCCCAGAAGTATCCGTTGGTGTGGATGCAGGAATTGTCGCGCTTAAATCCCGCACAATCCCTGTTTCAGAGGCGATTTCCCAAAGCCTAGCTGCCTGTGATTGGCTCCTTGCCCAAGGCGCGGAGCAAATCATTTTCAAGGTATGTTCCACATTTGATAGCACCGATGCGGGCAATATTGGGCAGGTCGCCCAAGCGCTTGCCGAACATATGGGTACGACACATGTGATGGTTTGCCCCGCATTCCCCGCCAATGGGCGCAGCGTTTATATGGGGCATCTGTTTGTGGGTGATGTGTTGCTCAACGAAAGTGGTATGCAAGATCATCCACTGACGCCAGTGAAAGACGCGGATTTAAGGCGTGTTTTAGGGCGGCAAACGACTTGGCCCGTTGGACATATTGACCGCGCGACAGTCGCTAAAGGGGCGGCCGACATCCTGTCCGCCTTGCCGACAGGCAACGCCATGATGATCGTCGATGCGATCACAGAAGATGATTTACACACCATCGGGGCGGCGGCAAAAGGCCAGAAACTACTGACAGGTGGGTCAGGCATCGCACTTGGCTTGCCTGCAAATTTCGGGGCCACACCCGCGACACCTGCTTGGGTTGGGATCACAGGGCCGGGGGTCGTGCTTTCGGGGTCATGCAGCCGCGCCACACGCGAGCAAGTTGCCAAATACAAAGCCACCACCCCGTCACGCGAAATCACTGCTGAGGCCGTCATGGTAGGCGACATAAACGCCGATGAATTGGCCGATTGGGTGATGGCCCAAAACACACCGCCGTTGGTTTATTCTTCGGCCGATCCCGCAATCGTGGCCAAGGCACAGACTGATTTCGGCGCTGGCGTAATCGCAGAAATGATTGAAAGCCTCTTTGCCGACCTAGCTGAAAAACTCGCCCAGCGCGGCGTGAAACGGATGGTTGTCGCGGGGGGTGAAACCTCTGGGGCTGTCGTGACCGGATTGCGTGCGCAAACGCTGTTGATCGGACCAAAGCTGGCCAATGGCGTGCCAGCTTTGCGGCATGGCGACATGGCGCTTGCGTTAAAATCCGGCAACTTTGGCGGGCCGGACTTCTTCACAACCGCCCTATGCGACATGGAACGCACTACATGAGTGAAGAAACCAAAGCCCGCGAGGATATCACCCGCTTTGCCAAATCGATCTTTGACCGTGGACTGACGTGTGGTTCATCCGGCAATATCTCGATGCGCCTGTCTGATGATACGCTTTTGGTCACGCCCACAGGCAGTTCGATGGGGTTTTTAGACCCTGCGCAGATCAGTCGGTTGGATGCGACAGGTCAGCTGTTATCAGGTGATGCGCCGACCAAAGAAGTCGCACTTCACACAGCTTTCTATGACACGCGCGCCGCAACAGGTGCCGTTGTGCATCTGCATCCGACCCACTCGGTCGCTTTGTCGATGCTGCCCGACGTTGACCCTGACAATGTGCTGCCACCGCTTACGCCCTATACGATCATGCGGTTGGGCAAAGTGAAACTACTACCCTTTTTCATGCCAGGTGATCCGGCAATGGGCGAAGCTGTGCGCGGGCTTGCGGGCAAACGCAGTGCTGTTCTTTTGGCCAATCACGGCCCTGTCGTAGCGGGCAAAACACTCGACGCTGCCGTCTATGCGATGGAAGAGCT
>Ga0213868_10002749_pt1 | contig 16669 bp, 12 predicted proteins | sample PICome_9_FD_160087 | JGI IMG/M metagenome (GOLD analysis project Ga0213868, IMG submission 160087) | Coastal seawater microbial communities near Pivers Island, North Carolina, United States - PICO127 | ecosystem: Environmental > Aquatic > Marine > Coastal | place: USA: North Carolina...
TGGTGATTAGATTTTACACAGTTTAAAATATAGCCATTAAAATAAATGTCCGCCAAAAGTCTTCGGGCGCGTCCAAAATGGACTGAGGCACATACACACACACACACCAACCACAAAAACACAAAAGAAATTAGCTTTTCTCAAAATAACAACTGATTTGTTGAAAATGAGATACATTCAATATCAATTAGGTTTAGCTATATTCTCTAGGCTGATGTGGGTATCAACCAGTTTCCTTCCACATCTTACTGTTCCTTTGAAGCCTGGAGGAAACAAATTGAGTATCTCATTTTCCGACAACTCATTGTTGAGATTAGAGATGATCAAACGATCATCTAATTACGATGAGGAAGAAGATGAAGAATCTGATAAAGAATATGAATATGCTAGATTACGTCGGGGGCGTGGTAGATTTATGAATGATGAAGATGAATATGCAAAAACTTCTGACACAAAAAGGCGAAATGAGTTTGAAGTCGAAGAAGATTACTTTGATGAATACGATGACGAATACGATGACGAATATGACGACGAAAGTGACGAAGACGATGACTTTGATGATATAATCCCAAATCCATTACTAGATCAGATTGATCCGGATGGTTCTATAGAAAGATGGCCAGAATTATTTTCTGATCCTCAATTCTGGAAAGACTCTCTCATTTGGTTTTTTATTGCTTTCTTATGGTTATTGGGGAGATTTAATAATCCAATGATGAATGGAATCGTTGATTTAGACAAAGTTGACTTCAGTCAGTTTTATGCCAAATGATGATGGACAAAAAAGTATGACTACGCTCGGAATGATTACGCTATAATACGCTACGTAGCTACATAAGTAGTCCAACATACGTTGACCAAGAGAAAAGAAATGGTGCACAGTACACAGATTAAAAATGCTAAAGCTTAAAAAATATTGAAAACTCCATTGATTTTTTTTATGTTCAACATTAATCGGCGTATGGGAATGGAAAGCTCGTTCCACTTCCACCATCTCCAGGGTTACCATTCATGCTGCGATTTCTCATGACAGAGCGTTCATTTCTTCCTCTGAAAATCCAACGAATCGGAGTAGCTTCAAAACCTTCTAAACTTTCACGAAATTTACGATCAAGGTATCTGCGATAACTGTCGTTGATCATACCTGGATTGTTACAGAACACAACGATAGTTGGTGGTCTTGTGCTGACCTGATTGCAGTAATAAATCTTAGCTTGGGCTCCACTTCTCTTGGTCGGAGGAGGCTGCCAAAGTGTGGCATCACGTAGAACTTCATTCAGTACGGCAGTTGATACCCTTTTGCGGTGCGCCTGAATGGCTTCATCGATTGCACCATAAATCTTTCCAATACGTTGACCAGTGGCGGCTGATGTAAAAAGAATCGGTGCCCATCTAACCTGTGGCAATTCTGCACGGAAATATTTGACTGATTCGTCAAAAGTCGATGAGTCTTTGTTTGCAACTGCATCCCATTTGTTGCAAACCAACACACATGCACGACCATCATCGGAAATTTTCTGAGCAAGAATTCGATCTTGCTCCGTAACTCCAGCCGTTGCGTCAAGAACGAGCAAAACTGTAGTGAACAGTCAAAAAATAGTCAGTCGAATGATCGCGCATAAACGAATTCAATCCGTACGAGTGCAGAACTTACCAACATCCGCGCGGCGAATAGCCCTCAAGGCACGATTCACCATGAAAAACTCTGGTCCAAAATCAATTTTAGATTTTCTACGAATTCCAGCAGTGTCAATAAATCTGTATACAGTTCCAGGCTCGTCACTTCCCTCTGGTGCTGGTCTCTCCATCAAGGCATCGATGTTATCTCTTGTAGTTCCAGCCATATCACTCACAATTGCTCTATTGGAACCAAAAATTGCATTTAGCAAGGAACTTTTTCCAACGTTAGGTCTTCCAATGATAGCAACTCCTATCTCTTCAGGTTCGGCTTCGTCATCGAAAGCAGCCAGGGCTTCTTCATATTGAGCTGTGATTGCCTCTCTATCAGGACCAAGACCGTATTTTCGTAGAAAGAAATCTTCCTCAGATTCTCCAGGAAGCTGCTTTCTGGGATTAGCCTTCATACGAGATTTGGCCTCTGCCAACTTGATTGCTTTCGTACCAAATCCTTCAATCGCTGATTTTTGCTTTCCAATAGACTCAAACATGGTTTCAAGTAACTCAGCAGTTCCAACGCCGTGAAGAGCAGAAACAGGGAAAGGGTTACCGAGTCCCAATGACCAAAATTCCGAAGCGGCAACATCCCCCAACTTTTCACTTTCGCATTTATTCACTGCTACATGTACGGGAATATTCTTAGAAATCTCCTTTCTCAAAAAGTCAGCAAGTTCCATATCCATGGTAGTCATACCGACCTGTCCATCGACAACCAAGATAACACCTGATGCCTCATCCATGGCAATCATGGCCTGCTCTCGAATCTCTTTGGCGAATAAAGCATCTGTATCATCAAAGACAAGTCCACCTGTATCGACCAATTGAAATTTCTCTCCCAAGAATTCAGCAGGTCTGTAAGTCCTATCTCTCGTAATACCACTTTCATCCGCAACGATGGCTCCTCCAGATTGAGTACCAGCGATACGATTAACAAGTGCTGATTTGCCTACGTTAGGTCGGCCAACGATGGCTATGAGGGGTCTTTTTTTGTTGCGTCGAAGACGACGGACGGGTCTGAGTGTTTGTGGTTCATCTGTCAAGTCTTCTTCATTCTGAGCAACGCAGAGAGATGATTTTGTTGGTTCTGAAAATAAATTTAAAAATTGATTTAATGACTTCTGAGTTCTTGCTTTCTTTTGTATTATGGTGGGTTGCATAAATCTGGATGAAAGTGTGAAACTATACACTCTTAAGGTATTGTACAGTGATAACGTTGTTATCAGGCTGAGCGACTTCATACTAATTTTAGAAGGTTGCAAGCAAATCACTTATTTATTTTGAAGTCCGTCCTTGTATTAAATCCAAACAATACAGTCGATATTAATTACTTTGGGATGTGTGTTATGTCTCCTTTACGTTTTCTTGTGCAGTCTTTCGAGATGATGTGTCCTCGCAATTTGTTTTTCTTTTTTTCAAACCGGTGGTTCAGACACAACAGAAGATCCGATACGGATAATTACATGCGTACGTACTGTGATGTGGCATCAACCTCGATGAAGGATCAACGTTCAAAAACGAAGTCTCTACTCTCTCTCTCATAATTGACTGAAACAAAACTACACTACATCCTTCAAATATAATATGGTGCGTAATCCTTTTCGAAAAATATTTTTATTGTATAGAAAGATGGTGGAGTTTCTAAATAAGATTTGACTTTTGCTCTTTACTTTTGACTCAATAACTTCATGTCTTCTTACAAAACGGATCATTTCTTCATAATTATCCCTTTTTTGTGACTCACAACAGGCTGATAGTACAGGATATGACCCTAAACGCTCCCGTGTCTCTGATGACAAAATGAACGAGTTCATGCGGCAGACCATTACTGGAGATCTCAACGAAGTTCCAGGCATCGGTCCAGCAGCAATCGCGAAACTTGCACAGTCGGATGTGGATGGAGATGTCGTCACCAATACATTTCAACTTATTGGTAAGTTTCTCATGCTGAAGGGACCTGATAGAGGTGATGATAAGGTTGGAACCAGAGAGCATATGGAGAAATTTTGGTACTGGTTGCAAGAGAAGGGTATCTCTAGTCATCGTTCTGGTATCGTAAGGTGTATTGCGGAAAGGATGAATGCCATGATGCCAGGTATTTATGATGCTGCTGAATATGAAGATGACGATGATAGTAGTGATGAGGAATAAATCATTTGTACCATTTGAAAGAATATGCACGATTTCATACAAAATCGTCAAGTGAATTGGATTCATTTTCATAAAAATACATTCTATAAAATCGGGTTAGGGCATTGCTATTCTTGAATCGTGATTATAACTCTTAGCATCTCCTATATGCTCAACGAATGTCATCTTAATACCACGCAGAGTAGAAGTAATATCATGCAAACAATAATCAGAAGTATTTCTTCTGTGCCTAACTTGTCGCCTTTGATGTTGGTAATAGGTCCTAAAGGGTGTACGATGTTATCATCGCCGTTTTCTTCGTGGGTCTTTTTCCATTCTTGGTAACTCTTCTTCTTCTCGGCATGTTTTCAGTCGACCTACAGTTTATAGAGAAGGTGTGCGAGTATATCCTTCGACCAGAAGAATCATGTATTTTTAATCCAACATTGGGAAAATGGTCCAGGATGGAACTCGACCTCGACATCAAGTATGTCTCTATGTTTCAATTCAAACGAGCTTCCAAGTACCATCAATACACCGAAGTACTGACCTCCATATAGAGAAGAAATGACCTGCAGTGTATAGAGAAGGTGTCCAAGTGAATCCTTAGACCGGAAGCATCATGTGATACATAATCAAACATTGGGAAAATGGTCCAGGATGGAACTCGACCTCGACATCAAGAATGTCTCTATGAGTCAAACGAGCTTCCAAGTACCATCAATACACCTAAGTACTGACCTCCATATAGAGAAGAAATGGCTTGCAGTGTATAGAGAAGGTGTCCAAGTGAATCCTTAGACCGGAAGCATCATGTGATACTTAATCAAACATTGGGAAAATGGTCCAGGATGGAACTCGACCTCGACATCAAGTATGTCTCTATGAGTCAAACGAGCTTCCAAGCACCATCAATATACCTAAATACTATTTCCTATATGATAAGATATATTCGTATGTACATTAAAGGAATACAGATCACTTCTTCGATCGGACAAACTCTACATGACTTCGTCCAACATCGACAAATGGTCGGCCAGGTTAAAACCTTGCCTTAATTTTGGAATAAAAAAAATGATATCATGAAATCTTTCGCTACATGAGTACATGAGACATGAGTCTTGTTGGCGCCCATAAGTTACATAGCAACAAATTATCTTGTTTGGAACTGTGATATATGATCCACGGTACTAATAAACATTTTATTTATTGCAAAGTTTTGAACACATCATGGCAACAAAGGATTTGGTACTTATTTGTGCCCATGGTATGAAAGGCATGATTGATGTCAAAGAAACCGACACTTTGGCTGGTAAGTCGAGAAGATCCTCTGTCCATATTTATGTATGGCAATTCGATGTCTTACACGTGTTTCTTTAGATGTTCGACAGCTCATCATGGAGGAATTAGATGATGATCTAATAGTAGAAAATTTTGCATTTCATGTCAATGATTGTCGTATTTCTGCCAAACAGGAAAAAAAGAAGTTGGCTTGGAGTATTATAGGCAAAGCAGTCTCATTGCAGTCAATTGCCGAAACTAGAAAACGAGCAATGGAAGACAGTCTTGGTACCAACAATGATCATGTTGCAAAAAAGACAAGAGTAGATCGTGATGATGTCTCAACGAGTATGCACTCACAGGTGACACCTGTATCTAGTACACGAAGGAATGAATTACTTGAAGTTGAAGAAACTGTAAATCATTTACCCATAAAAGAAGACGAAACTGATGCATCTACTTCACCTGTGAAGAGCAAGAGTTTGGATTCAGTTTTTCAGAGTGCAGAAAGAACTAATACTGAGCTAGATAGTAGCAGACAAGAAGAACCAAAAGATGATGAAAAGGAAGACACTAGCGACATCGAAATGGATAGTACCTCAAATAACCAAAATGCTGATTATGGAAATGCCAGTGATGACGATGATGATGATATCGGCGACGCATCTAATGTCGATGTTCTAAATATGGACAGCCTCGGGGATCAGGAAGGTTCTGAGTCCAATGGTATTGCCCCACCCAAGAAACCAGAGCCTCAGATACCACTGGATTTAAGAAGTAAGAGTGGCCATCAAAAAGTGGCCACTCTATTTGATGAAGGTAAAGAATCTGTTGAAAAGAGCCAGAGCCGAGCAGATTTTAAGAAATGGAGCGAAATATTGACTCCTTTAATCCGTGCACACTTTAACAATACTGAGCTAGATAGTAGCAGACCGGAAGAAGCAAAAGCTGACGAAAAGGAAGACACTAGCGGCATCGAAATGGATAGTACCTCAAATAACCAAAATGCTGATTTTGGAAATGCCAGTGATGACGATGATGATGATATCAGCGACGCATCTACTGTCGATCTTCTAAATATGGACAGCCTCGGGGATCAGGAAAGTTCTGAGTCCAATGGTATTGACTCCCCCAAGAAACCAGAACCACATAAACCAGAGCCTCAGATACCAATAGATTTAAGAAGCAAGAGTGGCCATCAAAAAGAGGCCACTCTAACTGATGAATGTAAAGAATCTGTTGAAAAGAGCCGTGCAGTTCTCGGATCTATACAGAAAATTCTGGAGGAGAACGAGTTATTCTGCTCCAATGACCGTCGAGATGAATGGCTCAAAGAGATCTTAGGTCTCTTGAATTCCTTCGAACCAAAAACTACAATTGGAGTTCTAGGTAACACTGGAGTTGGAAAGTCGTCTCTTTTGAATGCTCTCTTGGATGAGGCATCGGTACTTCCTACATCTGGGTCGAGAGGCTGTACAGCTGCTGTTGTTGAACTTCGTTTCAATTCCGATATGGAAAATGCCAACGCCGACCAACAACAAGTTGCATGTTATAGAGGTGATGTCGAGTTCATGACTCTACAGGAGTGGCAGACGGAGTTGAAAATTCTTGTAGATGAGTGCAGTACCCATGAAAAAACTGTTTATGCACTGGAGCCAGATCCACAATCTGCTGCTGAGGCTGCCGCTGCATGGACGAAGATTGACCAAGTTTACGGTAAAGGTACCATGCGTAGATTCACAAGACAACCATCTGCAACTGTCTTTCATTCTCTTGCAAATGATTTTAGAGTGAAACGACTGTTGACTGCCGAACCTAGGTCCGGAAAACAATACAATGTAATTTCTGTCAGCGAAGGATTTGTAGTACCAGGGTCCGATGAAGCAAGAGGCTTCCTTGCAAATCATCAAGATATGAACAGGAAATCCCGTCGAACACGAAATAAATGGGCTTCAGATTTCAGAGCAAAAATCAATTCTTACGTGTATCGTAAAGGAAATGGAGACCAGGCTCAGACTTGGCCTCTTATTCGAAAGGTTGTCTTACATGGCCCATGGGCTTGTCTTTCTACAGGCGCATGTCTTGTTGATTTGCCGGGAGTCCGAGACGCGAATGCGGCTCGTGCTAAAGTTGCAGAGCAATATTTACAAAATTGTAGCCAAATTTGGGTAGTTGCACCAATTAAACGAGCTGTAGACGATGGAACTGCCAAGGAACTTCTCGGAGAGCAATTCAGACGTCGTCTTCTGATGGATGGCCAATACGGAAATGTATCCTTTATCTGTACTCAAACTGTAAGTCTGTCATTATGATGTTTGTAAATCGACTACACTGTTTTTTTAACTTTCTTCTTCTCCCCCTTTGTACCCTTTGAAGGACGACTGCGAGGCAACAGAGATCATGCGAGATCATTTTGATGTAGCGCAAAATGTACCTGGACGATGGGAAGAGATGATTGATATTTTGGACAAGATTAACTGTTACGAATCTATTATGAACAAATTTAGCAACGAAGAAGAAACCCTCAAGGATAAATGGGAAGATGCTGAGTTTCTGGCAAGTGAGAAAAATGAAGAACTTATCGAGTTGCAAGATGAGTGCGATGACGATAGTGAAGAAGTAGTTCGTGCAAAACAATACCTTGAGAAGGCAAGAACGCACGCAGACAATATGATGCACGAATTGTCCACTTGGAAAGAAAAACATCTGACAGAAATGGAGCAGACACAATTTGCATGTGCTGTAGAACAACGTAAGCTGAAAACACTTTGCGCACTCGTGAGAAATGAGTATAGCACGAAACAACTCCAACTCGACTTTCGAGCAGGACTAAAAGAGCTTTATCGCAAGTCGAATGATGAAGTAGAGAGCGACGGAGAGGAGAGATCCACCACAGCACTTCCTGATGATTTCAACATGGATGTGTATTGTATTAGCTCAAATGACTACCTAAAGATTCAAGGAATCAAACCAAAAAGTGACGGTCCTCCAACCACGTTCTCAGAAGCAGAGGATACTAATATCCCAGAACTGAGGAACTTTGTGCATGGTATTACAATGAATCATCGACTTACTTTTGCTAAAGCTTTTGTTAACAACACTAGTGATATGGTCGATAGGATGAAACTCCTCGCAATCGGTGCTGCTCAAGTCTCTAGTGGACGTTCATCTATACAATGCATGCGTTTGTTTGACAGGGAGGTTGAACAAATTGGTGCAAAAATTGACCCTTTAGCCAGTGATTTTGCGAACAAGATGAAGGATAAAGTGAAGAAAAATCTCCAGCCTGCTTTAGCAACTGGTGCGCAAAAGGGAATGAATGCTGCCATGCCTGTCGTCAACTCCTGGGGAAGCAAAAATAGGCGTACAAAATATCATCGAACTCCGGAGAATAACGGTCTGTACTGGGCTACTTATCAAGCAACTGTACGGCGCGCAGGCGTATTCAACTCAGGAAGTGCAGGACCTATTGACATGAATCAGGAACTTTGTGATCCAATGGAAAAGGAGTTCAGTGTTGATTGGCAACGCACTTTGGACTCGGCTCTTCGCATTCATCTAGCAGATGCCGAGAGAAAGGTTTCTGATATCTGCGAATCGGTCAACAAAGTCTTACAAAACTCATTTGAGGAAGTTGGAATGGACAAGACTCGACTCGCAAACATGAGCATAACTGCAAATAGAGGTTGTCAAAATGCGGTGGAAGCAGGTAAGGAAGTTTACACCCAATTACTGTTTTATATCTTATGTCAGTTTATATCTTACTTTCCTTGCTTGTAATGGATTCATTTTTTACTTTAGCCTTTTCTTCGATGAGAAAATTGGCCACAGACACACAGAGGAATCTCACTAGATCTCTGCTACCTCAAGTTCAGGAGTCAATGAATGACAGCTATCACGCTTGTTTAAGGGTACAAAGAGGAGCTGGAGTATTCAATAGAATGAAGGAAGCTATGGAAACATCTACTTATAGAAGAGTATCCACAATGTTCGAAACATCTAGTGGTAGCCTCTTGAAAGGCATCGACAACTTGGTACAGCAGCTTGTGACTCTCATAGGTCAGACTGCACAAACGATCAATAAGCATTTGGAAGATGTCTATTCGATTTACTGGGACGATCAAAACGACGAGTCCAAGATGGTTGACCCTGAAATGCAGAGAAAAGTGAGACTGTGTCGTGATGGACTTTTACCTGACTTGAACAAGCTATGTGCAGACCTTCTAAATATCCAGATGTTAGTCGGCATTGAACGCGAAGCTCTTGATCTTGACGTTACTGCTGTAGAAACAGTAGATGATGTTATCAAACCAACCATAAATGACACGAAAGAAGCTGGCGACGTAATTGATCTTTGCGACTCTGATGAAGAAATCGAGGATGTACTGGCAAAATTTCCTCCAACAAAAAATATCACAAGTAATATGAAAGCTGAGGACTCATTCAACGTCAAGGCAGAGCCTTGAATATTTTTTGTTTAGAAAACAATAGGGAAAGGATGTACATCTGCTGTTTTGTTGACGCATTTTTGTGCCATATTTCTACTCAAATGCATTCACAAATGTGCGCAGACTGATATTTTATCTTTTTTAAAAGTGCCCATTTTCGACATGTGTGTTTTCAATATATGAAATGGCCTGTATGAATCATCACGTAGATAGATTAACATTGTATATTATAGTATACAACATTGCTGTAATATACTGTTTGTTGGCAGCGCACCTGTGCAGGCCAACCCTCCTGATGAAATCTTCACAAGTGAAGCTGGTGACATGAAGGCTACTGATAAATTATAGGTGAAATTGCCATGTCATTCGGTATGGTACCCTGCTTCTTATCATTGACGGTCCTTCATCGACACGTATTTATCCAAAGCTGGCACCTAGTTTGATTTTCATAAAAAATACTTTCTATTATATCGGGTTAGGGCATTGCTATTATTGAATAGTGCATTATAACTCATGAACATCTGCTATATGCTCAACGAGTATCATCTTAATACCAACATAGAGAAGAAATAATATCATGCAACCAATAATCAGAAGTACTTCTTCTGTGCCTAACTTGTCACATTTGATGTTGGTCATTGGTCCTAAAGCGTGCACAACGTTATCATCGCCGTCTTCCGCGTGGTTCTTTTTCCATTCTTGGTATCTCTTCTTCTTCTCGAGATGTTCTGGGTCATTTTCATCAAAGATAGAGACAATGAATCTCCCGCTAGTCTCGACTGTCATACCGACTTCGATGTATCTTCCTTGGCCTGACTTTACCATTTCCTTGAGTTTCTCATCTGATAATCGGTGTAACAAAAATGTGAAAGTTCCATCACCACTTCCGACCCTTTCCAAAGGGAACTCATCGCCCACATCTTCTACTGCTATGATTGTCACACCTTTCTGATACACATCTTTTAACTGGAAAGTAGCGCAGTTCATTGCAGGTAATTCCATACCTCGCTCTAAAATAGGAACATAATCTTCCTCTCCCTTTTCATCTACAGTAAGAACACCGATTGGATGCGGAAGCGCATCAAGCATGAGAGCATTCTTTAATTCGTACTTTGGAACTAAATCGCTAACTATTGCTCCATATATAGCAGCTCCTTGAGCGACGGTAGAGTACGGATCGATGGAAGTGCACAATTCAACACTCTTTGTAAATTGTTGTTGAAGCATTTTACGGATAGAGGGTGTTTTTGTCGCGCCTCCGACAAGAATGACTTCATCAATATGATCGGCGGATAGATGACACTGTTGTAATGTTTTCTCAATCAGTTGGGATGCTTTTGTGACTACGGGAGAAATTACATCATGAAAGTCTTCTTGTGTAATGATGATTCTGGATGACTGTGCAGACAGCTTTGATAGAGATGGAGGGATCGGGACTTGAACAGATGCTGGGTAAATTAATTCTTCATCGTATTCATTGTTTCCTCCGCATAACTCCTCTTTCACTTCTTTACACGACATGCGTAACTGATTCTGTACAGTCATGGATTTCAAGTCCGTATCATCCTCTTGTTGAACCTTCCAATTATCATTGTGAAGTTTTCTTTGGATATAGTTGCAAAGAAGAATATCCATATCATCACCTCCCAGTCGTGGATTTCCTCCTGTACCAATGACTCGAAAGGAACAATCATCAAAGTTCTCCTGTACATTTGTATGATCCATATTCGTTTTGTCCAAATCATGGTTCGGTATCATTTCAGCGATAGTTATATCTGTAGTCCCTCCTCCCATATCAAAGACCAATATAGTTTTCTTCGTTGTCCTTCCTACAAACAGTCCATAGGATATTGTTGCTGCAGTACTCTCTACTAGTACTCCAACATATCCATCAAAGCCTGCATTTCTAGCAGCTTCTATGATGTTTTCTCTCCGCTTGAGTGAAAAATGTGCAGGAACTGTTATAATACAATGCCTGACAGTCAAATCGCAAGGATTGATATCTGTACGTCCTACGGCTCTTTCACTCTTTTCCTTTTGAAAGTATGCATTTGCTTCTTCTCGTATCGTGCTCAATAATTCATGGACCACCTGCATGGGTGAAACAGATACCAAACCATGTTTTTCGTCTTGTGCAACTGCTATTTCAACTCTTCCTTTATCATTATCATCTTTTGATTTCATGATAACAGTTTTAAAAGGACAAGATTCTAAGAATGTATCATCAATTTGAAGTTCTTTGTCAACTTGAGTGGCATCCATGCCCCATATTCGTTTGACACTTGATAAGAGTACAATACCATCACTCTGACTCTTTAAAAGATCAATACCTTCTTGTCCAACTGCAATCAAAGTTCCTTCTTTATAAGCTAAAGTGGATGGAAGGATCTTTCCATCTTTGGAAAATGGAGATTTGAAACGAATCAGTTTCGCTTCCGATGTGTTTCGATTGTAATAGGCGGCTGTGCTGTTTGTAGTTCCTAGATCAACGCCAATCCACAACCCTGGTTTTCTCTTTAGATAATCTTCTTGTGTATTGGATCCTTTATTCGATGGCATGGAATTCATATTTTGGATGGATTATGATTATGGATTGCACAATGCGCATGCTGCATGCTGTCCGCTAAGTCGCTATTGGAAGTACTATCCTTACTACTAAATGAAGCAATCAGAAAAAACAAATAAAATTTAGTTTTGTTTCAGTAGTTTCTTGTAACTTATCGTGCAAACATGGCAATAATGGTATTCTTTTTACCTTGAGTGGAAGCTTTGATTAACAGCGTTAATAAATGTGACCGACGCTTATACATATTCTTGTAGAATTGAACCATTCCTATGAGATTTCATCTCTGTAATGTTCCTAGGCTTCTCGTCTATCTTGAGAATTGCCTTGCTGACTTTCTCCACCATAACCTGAATCTTCGTCATCAGGTACTCTTTCAAGTACTCCAAGTTCAACAAGATGCATCAGCTCTTTCTTGAATGCCTCTTCATTTATATGAGGGATTTTATAATGCCTAGTACACTGGCTTTGTTCCTGGTTTTAATTCTGCAGAAGCCGGCATCATTTTCCATCAACCCAACGTTCCATCAAATAGATCTTGATATTCTGTCAAGAAATCGTTCACTATCTTTTTTTGCATTGTATTCAGTGCTGTAGCCTTAGACAAAACCTCGTCGATATCTGCGGCATCATATTTGGCATCAAGAATTCTTTCCACCCGCTTGCTCAATTGTTTTTTCGCTTCCAGTTCCTCTGTCTGCGCAATCATAGAGTTGATTTCATTCACAGTCAGATCTTTCAGAACTTTCTTTGATTCACCTTCATAAGGTTTCATTGGTAACACTATTTCATTCCACTATGCACTCGTTTTAGCATATCTCTCGTGATCAAATAATCTTTCTATTCTTTATTGAGGTCGGAGATGTCAATTTATAACGCTATTATTGGATGCTCCGATCAAGGAAGGCATTTTATGAAACATGCACATAGCCTGAATCTAGCACATATCACTATCAAGTTCATGTTCCAGCGAGGAAAATTGTTAGTTAGAGTAGCAATTTGAAGTCATACAGTGATTGAAGACGGCTCTTTTCAATTTTTAACAACAAATAAGTTTAAATTTAAACATTTCGATATAGGATGTATACTGGCACTTTGATTCAAACATAAATAGGAACAGCTCTCTGGAGAACTTGAATTAAGCAAGAACATACTCTACCCCACCCTGGGCAGAGTAGCTTGTCGATCCTTTGACACACCAGACATAATTAAAAGGATACTTGACACCACAACCCTCCTTCACAATAATATGGCTATTGCTAATGAAATTGCCGATCCCATAACTTGTCCCTTTAGTTGTTCGGAAATAATTGGAATCAGATGACGTGACGGTGACTAAAAACGAACGTGTCGTTTTTCTACGCATCAAAACTGGTTGAAACAATGGAGCTCGTATTGGTTCTGGGTACATTGTACCATCGCCTTTGTAAGTAAAAGATTTCATCAAGGTCCAACTACCTTCGTTGGTTTCAAATCCAGCACCTGATCCACTCTTTGTAAAAATCTCCATAGTCACTGGTTCAGTGGTTCGAAGAGATAGAACCAAGTCTGTAATCTTGATTTTCCTTTTAGCTTTCACGTCAAACACTACTCCATCAACTGGGTAGTAGCTATTAAAAGGGAAATATTTTACAATTGTTTTTGGTTGGGGAGGAGCAGGTCCAGTTCCTTTCACACACTTGTTCCTTTTGCAAACCAGATTACCCTTGCATCCAGCATTGATGCCTTTGCATCCTCGCGCCCCCAACCAGCATTTACAATCCTCTGTACAGCGATTAGCCTGAAACGCAGCTAATGTCCTAGGTCCAGATTTGCACTGATACATGAGTTGAAGCTGCTGAAGATCTGATGCTGTCGCGTAATCTGAGCGAACAATTGTGGTTCCATTTTTAGGCACAATTGTGTCTTGTCCATTCTAGAGAAGAAAAATCATAAAAACTATTGAGGGGTGGATTCTATGGTAGACGGAAGTTGGTAGTACGAATGAATCAGATTTCTTACCGATGAAAATGTTTTAGAAGAGTAATGCATGATAGAGTTGTAATCGTAAGCTGATCCCAAGCTATCAACTGATAAGCAGAGAAAATTTCAGATGGAATAATCGTGAGTAGGCATAGCATTTGCACGTCAACATAGATACGTCATCTGCTTGTAGAAAGTTCCACTCCAGTCGCGAATCTAAGCTCTAATTAAAGCACTGTAAAGATGAAGACATATACGCACCTGTGGATCGTATTTCAAAGTTGTGTTCTCTACCAGTTTGCACATTTTCCAAGACGATATCAACATAATCATTCCTGTCAGGACGAGATTGCTCATGTTGGAATCCTAACGCATGCATCATTTCATGTTGAATTGTGGTACTCCTAATGCAGTGAGCACCTCCGTCCTGCGAACCTTCCAAATGTATGATTTGTCCTTCGTTTAAGTATGAGAAATATCCAATTCTTCCTACAGAAGAGCTACAACCAGCTCCAGCTGAATTTTCAAACTCGATAAACGGTGTTCCATTTGTATACCTTGATGTAATCCAAACAAAACTGATTACTTTGGATGCAGCCGCCAGCTTGTTTAGCGCGTCCTTGATGGCTGCTTTATCAGCGGTAATGTAGGTGTCGGGAATAAAGACGGGAATGACAAATATATCATTTACCATGTAATTTCTCCATAGTTTCATGGTTGGTTCGGTTCCATAAATAACAGGAGAATCCAAAGCATCTTTTGACTTAGGCAGGATTCCCTTGGCAACCAACTCTTCCGCTAATTCGAGAGAATAGTTCTGAACAATATAATCCCATGTTGGTACGATATCTCCTTCGAAAAGGGTAGGATCGTACATTGGGGCATCTTTAGGACGGGAGTCATTCTCTAGCCTTTCTTTGTCTTCGACGTCTTCTACTACTGCTGCTAATGCTTCAGCGGAAGGTTCATGATGATGAGGTTCTTCTTCTTCTTGATCGTATTCGGATAAAGATCGAAAATCTCCTGGTTCATTACGCACTTTGACCTTGTTGCTATCGATGCGAAGGACTGAGGCAGGGGATAGTCGAGCAACAGTAACCTTGACGTCGATGGTTGAAAAGAAGACGATGCAAAATAGAACCGTGAGGCACCAGCTAAACAAAACAACTGCGTTAGCTCTGAGAAACATTGTATGTATGCAAGTTATTTAAATATTGGACCAATAACTTAAATAGTTCGAATAAAGTGAGAACATGACTCTACTCTCAAGCATGTCGAATGTCAAAAATATCTTTTTTTTTATAAAAAAGTTTTTTGAATGGCCAGGATTAGCTCCGGAAAAACTGGGGCTTAAAGATTTGACATCCTTTTCGGAGAAATATTTGTCATTACATTTTATCCCTATAGGCCCCGTGGGGGTCACATTCAAACAATTGACATTCATCACATTGAACAGTTTTGAAACTTATATTTTATGAATATCTTCATTTACATATGGTTTAGCGATTTAAAGTAGTAGAAACGTCTAAAATAATGCAATCGAAGCATTTTCTGAAGTGACGATTTTTCGTCAAAATAATGACATTACCGTAACTTCCTCAATACTGATTGTTTGATCCTAAATATTGCATATATTAAACCTTCAATATATTGATATTGGATTTACATACAAATATATGATGTTAAGGTGCATTAAGTATATCATATTCGTATTGATAATATGTCAAGTACTATACTGGTTTTTTTACTCTAATTTTGTAATCTTTGTCCCTTGTCGAAAAATGAGACAACGCCTCGTATGTGATCATTTCCCGTAACATCGAATCAAAACATGTTTGAATTCCCAATATTATAATGCCTAGCGATCCTTCTACATATGCGGAAGGATAATCTCATGCGTCAGAGCAGCTGTAAAGCATACTCGACTCGTTCGAGATGTATTTCACGTCGAGAATGAGTTCTACTATCCTGGACGAGTCCACAGTATCACAATCACTATTTCATGTGATAATGACCCAAGAAATGTTCTCATTTCCGTGAACACAGTGTCTAACCACGATCATCCCATATATGTGGAATGATAATCACACATGTCAGAGCACCTATAAAGCATGATCGTCTTGATCGAGATGTATCTCGAGGTTGAGTTCCATCCTGGTGGACCATTTTCCTGATATTGGACGAAGTAATATAGTGCGATTTCAATTGAAGCATGGACCTATATTCCTTACCTATACTTGAGAACACTTACTCTATGTATGGATATTACTTTTGCAATATAGTGCCGATGCTAACACTTGCATTTGTCATCGGCGAGATGAAATAAGGTCGAAGTCGAGGTCGAGTTCCATCCTGGTGGACCATTTTCCTGATATTGGACGAAGTAATATAGAGCAAATACAATCGAATCATGGACCTATATTCCTTACCTATACTTCAGAACACTTACTCTATGTATGGATATTACTTTTGCAATATAGTGCCAATGCTAGCACAGGCATTTGTCATCGGCGAGATGAAATAAGGTCGAAGTCGAGGTCGAGTTCCATCCTGGTGGACCATTTTCCTGATATTGGACGAAGTAATATAGAGCAAATACAATCGAATCATG
>Ga0213868_10002750_pt1 | contig 16668 bp, 23 predicted proteins | sample PICome_9_FD_160087 | JGI IMG/M metagenome (GOLD analysis project Ga0213868, IMG submission 160087) | Coastal seawater microbial communities near Pivers Island, North Carolina, United States - PICO127 | ecosystem: Environmental > Aquatic > Marine > Coastal | place: USA: North Carolina...
CCCCTCAAAAAAAAACGTTTTTATTTTACATAATTTATATTTTAAAAAAGAATAATTCCTTATAAATTCCCTATTTTACTATATTATTTATGGTGTTAGTTTCTTATTATATTTATTAATATTAAAAAGAATAAAAAAAAGAATAAAAAAGAATAAAAAAGAATAAAAAAGAATAAAAAAAAGAATATAAAATGAATACTTAAAATTAAAATATTGTATTATATTATAAATGCCACATTATTTATGCGACCATTGTAATTTTTCTTCTAAGTTAAAAGGGAACTTTAAACGCCACCTTGAATCGATGAAACATAAAACTGCTGTTATTGAGTATGATAAGAATTGCCAAAAAGAGCCAGTAAAGAGCCAAAAAGAGCCGGGAAAGAGCCAAAAAGAGCCGGAAACAACTTTTTTTAGTTGTCTCCATTGTGAAGAAATATTTACTACATTTGCCAATAAACGACGCCATGAATTACATCGGTGTAAAAATGCTCCTTATCACGAAAAAAAATATAATAAGGAAATCGTGGAAATGAGTGACCTAATAACTACTATTAAGAATGAGAAAACCGAAAATGCAGCAAATTTATTAAAAATAGAAAAAGAGAAAAAAAAATTAGAAAAAGATAAAAAAAAATTAGAAAAACAAATCGAAAAATTATTGGATAAAGTGGGTAATGTAACAAATAATAATAATACTAATACTAATAGTAATAATAATATAACTAACAATATAATTGTAAACAATTATGGTAAAGAAAATATGGATTATATAAATGACGAATATTTATCTAAATTATTGGCTATACCATATGAAGCTATACAGCATTTAATTAAAAATGTTCATTTTCATCCGAAGCATCCCGAAAATCATAATTTGAAAATAACAAATAAAAAATTACCATATGCTATGGTATGGAATGATACTATTTGGGAAACAAGAGATAAAAAAGAGGTAATATGTGATTTGGTAGATAAAAGTTATAATATAATAGATAATCATAATGATTTAGGTGCTTGTGATAGTGCTGAAACTAACAATAGTTATAATAAATTTCAACAATTCTATGATAATACAAATGATATAAAAGATAATATAGAAAAAGAAACCGAATTATTAGTAATTAATGAAAGTAAACGTATAGACTAATGTTATGGTGAAATATTGTAATATGCGCTATTGTTACGATGTTCAATTACGTAATTATTATCATTATCAAAATGTTTTAGTAGGTCAAGCCATTCAAATCCATTTATATTACTATAATTAAAGTTATAACATACCCAAAATCCTGTAGCTGCATCTTTAATTTCTTCCATAAATTTATTATGATTGGTAATGTCCATAATTGTATATATTTAGGATGGGTAGATAATATTCAATATTCATTTTTAATATATATTCAATTTTAATATATATATATAGTTATAGTTATTTATTGATAGTTATAATAAATTAATATTAAAATATTTACAAGAGAATTATTGTGACTACTATAAAATCTTATAGTTATAGTTATAGTTATTAGTTATTAGTTATAGTTATAGTTATTTATAGTCATAGTTATAGTTATTTATTGATAGTTATAGTTATAGTTATATCATACTTTATAGTCATAGTTATAGTTATTTATTGATAGTTATATTTATTAGTTATAGTTATAGTTATATCATACTTTATAGTTATTAGTTATTAGTTATAGTTATAGTTATTTATAGTCATAGTTATAGTTATTTATTGATAGTTATAGTTATAGTTATATCATACTTTATAGTCATAGTTATAGTTATTTATTGATAGTTATATTTATTATTTATAGTTATAGTTATATCATACTTTATAGTCATAGTTATAGTTATTTATAGTTATATTTATTAGTTATAGTTATATTTATTAGTTATAGTTATAGTTATATTTATTAGTTATAGTTATAGTTATTTATTGATAGTTATAATAAATTAATATTAAAATATTTTCAATAGAATTATTGTGACTACTATAAAATCTTATAGTTATAGTTATATTTATTAGTTATAGTTATTAGTTATAGTTATATTTATTAGTTATAGTTATATTTATTAGTTATAGTTATAGTTATTTATTGATAGTTATAATAAATTAATATTAAAATATTTTCAAGAGAATTATTGTGACTACCATAAAATCTTAATTTAAATATTAAAAATACTATATAGTTTTAACATAATTATTAAAAGCTATAGAGAATTTCTAATAAGTGTATTGAAAAAATCTAATGGAAATTTAATTGGGCGTCCCGGAGACACCCTCGCGATGCCCAGCAGACACCAATTGAAATTGCTTAAATTTGGGATTATATACCAAATAGGAAAAAAATATAAAATTTACTTAAAGAATATTAATATAAAATATAGTAAGATTATGGATATTGCCGAAATGTATGCTGGTGATGATAACACTTTGACATATTATGAAAAACGCGAATTACTATTAGGAACATATATTTATTTAACTGGTATATTTTTTAGTATTAGTATTTGTTTTTACTATTTAAACACATATATCGAAGCTGAATATTTACAATATAGAACTAATACATTTAAACTATTACATGTAATCAATAAACGATTCTCTATTTGTGATAGTGAGGAATTATATTTTGAAAATTTCGATAATATTATTTGTAATTTAAAACAATCAATCGAAATGTCTAGCAGCGAAGAAAGTAATAATAGTGCTAGTGATAGTGCCAGTGCTAGTGATAGTGCCAGTGATAGTGATAATAATAGTGATAGTGCCAGTGATAGTGCCAGTGCCAGTGATAATGACAGTGATAGTGCCAGTGATAATGCCAGTGATAGTGCTGGTGCTGGTGATAATGATAGTGATAGTGATAATGATAATGATAATGATAATGATAATGATAGTGCTGGTGCTAATGATAGTACTGGTGCTAATGATAGTTGTATATGTAAAGATGGTTTCATTAATAGACAACACACTATAACACCATTTGTATTGTCTATGTTAGGCTAGATAATTAAAAATACCATGAAATTGGTAAATTATATTTACATGGAGAGTATGTTATATACTTATAAGTAATTATAGATATAAGAATTATATTTATTGGTAATACACATAATAAATAGTTATTTAACCAATCATTATCTTTAAAGATAGGTATTATATTAATTACTAATAGTGATGTTAGTAGTATTAATAATACTATAAATATTATTGTATTTTTTTTAATAAATGATGGTGGAATATTGTAACTATCATCATTTAATATTGGTTTTGTATATATTATATTACTTATTAATAATGCTACTATTAATGGTAAAATAAGTATATATTGATTTGTAATTTTATATTTATTATTTATATATAGTATAAATACTATATTTAATATATGTATAATTAATGTTAAATAATAATATAGCTTATGTAATGGTATATAGAAATATGTATTATTACTATATCTTATAGGATTTATAAGGTATATAACTGATAGTAATATATATATAATTGGTATTAAAATATAATTATAATAGTTCATTATTATATTATTATATTATATTATATGGTTTTAGTAACTACTGGTATAATATTATCAAATAATCGTAAAATAATAAATAATGTATTAAATTATGATAACATTAGTGCTACATTAAATAATAATATATATATATTAACATTTATTAGCTTACTATTATTTTTTACAACTTTACCAGCAGTATTGGTAGCGACACACTGTAATCCCAATAATCCAATATTATATGGTATAATAGGAGTATTGTTTAGTGATGTCTATTTAATTCAATGGTCTATAAAAAAATTTATATTAAAAACCCCAAATTATTGTAAATTAAAATAATAAATATTTATATATTATAATGGTATTAGTTAGTTTGTTATTATTTACAAAAATATTTAATCCAAATCAAATAAATGTATTTAAAAACCAATTAAAAAATAATAGCAATGATAGAGAAGAATATAAAAATGGCGTATTATTAAATGTATTATGGTTTAGCTTAGTATTAATATTTTTAATGTTAAATGTAATACCAGGTGTATTAATAGCAAATGAATGTAGTAAAGGGAATATATTAAATATATTAGTAGGATTTTTATTTAGTGATATATATGTATTTCACTATGCTTTAAGAAAATTTATATATAGAGATAATTATTGTAAAGTATAATATATTTGCTAATATTATATGAAACCATCAGAATTTATATTTAGTTGTGGTGACAAAGCATATACCTCTTTATTTCCATATGATGTTAAAAATAGACCATTAGTAATATTTATAAATATGCTACATGTATTGGGTGTAATATTAATTCAATTAGGTTTATTTTTACCACCAAGTATAATGAAATATTATATATTATATTTAGTATTTCTATTTTTTTCATATATGTTATTAAATAATAGATGTTTTATGACTGTATTATCTAATTATATAGGAAAAGTAAATTATAATTCATTATGTATAAAGATGGTAGATGCTAAATATATATTATATATATATTTAATAGTAGGTATAATATTTCACTTTAATCCATCATATTCTTTATATAGTTTTATAAGTAAATTTATAACTTAATATTAATGGGATTAAAATTATTTGACCAATATACATATTTACATTTTGCTACTGGTATTATAATGTATTTTTTTGGTCTACCAATTTTAGTAACTATTATTATACATACAATATTTGAAATTGTAGAAAATACTAATATAGGTATGAATATTATAAATAACTTATTTAAATTTTGGCCAGGTGGAAAACCATATAATGATTCTATTATAAATTGTATAGGTGATACTATAGGTGTATTAATTGGTTGGATATCGGCATATTATATTGATAATTTAGGAGATAAATATGGTTGGTATAAAAAACATATTAAATTATAGTATTAAATGTATTTTTTTAATTAATTTATAATTAATTTATAATTATTTTCTAAATATAAATTATATATGTTTAGTTCTAATAAAGTTTCCAATGTTGTTGAAAATGCATTAAAGAGTAATAATAAAGTTAATTTAGAAGAAGCAGATAATAGTAAATTGGTATTAGCGTCTATTTTAGTTGGTATTTTAATAGTTATTATAATTAATATATTAGTTGGTCCAGCATTATGGAATAATGTATTAAGAAGATTAGTGCCAAGTTTAGGTAAAGCTAGATGGTATGATACTATTGCATTAGCTTTATTAATTGGATTATTAGTTCCAAATTAAAAAAAAATATTATATATAATTATATGGATTATATTCCGTATATAAATAATTTGTTTTTTACACCATTTACATATATATTTAATAATACATCTAATGATATACACATTGATACGTCCAATGATACAATGAATGATACAATTAATGATATACCAAATGATATACCAAATGATATACCCAATGATATAGCAAATGATACAATGAATGATATACCAAATGATATACCCAATGATATAGCAAATGATATGTCCAATGATATAACAAATGATATGTCGAATGATATGTCGAATGATATGTCGAATGATATGTCGAATGATACAATTAATGATATATCTAATGATACAATTAATGATATTATTGATAGTAATCTAGAGTATAATATAATAGAGTGTGATATAGATGATAATATAGATGGAAATATTATATGTTATCTTGGTGATAATTATAAAGAGAAGAGTGATTTTATAATAAAGATTTGTAAAGAGGAGTGTAATTTAAAAATGCGAATACATAGTAGAAAGAAATACTATAATAAAATAAAGAGGTATATTTATGAGTATGAGAGAAAAGGTCATATAGCATTTGTTAAGAATCATCTTCAATCGAGGCTTTAAATTGTATTTATTTAATTGTATTTTTAAAATATATTTAAAAATAATAGGATATAGTATAGTGTAGAAGAACTAAATCAATAAATTTATTAGTCGTTTATTTATTTTTAATAAAATATAATATTTTATTATCTACTTAAACATAATAATATATAATATATTGTAGAAGAATTATAATTATATTTTTATCAATATAAAAATATAAAATTGAGTAATGAATTTATTTAATATTATTTAATATTAAACAGGTGGTAATATGTATACCTATATAATATATTTATATTTACAAAGGCTTCGTGGCACAATTGGTTAGCGCATTCGGCTTTTAACCGGAGGGTTGCGGGTTCGAGTCCCGTCGGAGCTTCACTTAAGTAAGTTTACAGCAATCTCACCCATTGTTTTTTTCACAATCAAAAAACTTACTGATATACATCGATATACATCGATACACCAAGATAAAAAGGACTCATGGCCGAGTGGTCTAAGGCGATCGACTTAAGCTCGATTATTTTCGGATGCGCAGGTTCGAACCCTGCTGAGTCCAATCTTAATAAGATACTATACAGCAACTATTTTCTGACTTTTGAATCAAATCCAGCTGGTATCTGTAAAAATCAATATATATATTTATATATATATTCATATAGGCTTCGTGGCACAATTGGTTAGCGCATTCGGCTTTTAACCGGAGGGTTGCGGGTTCGAGTCCCGTCGGAGCTTCACTTAAGTAAGTTTACAGCAATCTCACCCATTGTTTTTTTCACAATCAAAAAACTTACTGATACACATCGATACACCAAGATACTGGTCCTATGGCAAAGTTGGTTAATGCGCCGTGCTTATAACGCGGAGATCGTGGGTTCAAGCCCCACTAGGACTATCATAAGATAACATACAGCAATATTCTTCTAATTTAAAACGAGGGTAACAGGTTCGATTCCTGTATGGGGTCTCCCCATTAGCTCAATGGTAGAGCATCGTAGAAACCAAATGTTATCTGATTAATACACATCCTTTATGGCTCCATGGCGCAATTGGTTAGCGCGTCCGACTGTTAATCGGGAGGCTGCCGGTTCAAGCCCGGCTGGAGCCGTATAGTAATATTATAATATATTACATTAAACCTTCATACAGCAAATATATATTTTGCCCTTTTCAACAAAACCAAATGAAGGTTGTTACACACATAGATATAATGGACTCATGGCCGAGTGGTCTAAGGCGGTCGACTTAAGCTCGACTATTTTCGGATGCGCAGGTTCGAACCCTGCTGAGTCCAATCTTAATAAGATATTATACAGCAAATATTTAATGAATAATTATTTTTTTTTATAAAAAAAAAATCAAACATTATGATATCTGATAACGTTAATGGGTGTAGAAAGGTCTCGTGGCCAAATTGGATAAGGCGTCCGACTTCTAATCGGAAGATTGTGGGTTCGAGTCCCATCGGGACTTCATTTTTATTTTTATTATATTATAATTATATTTATTAACTATTTATGACACTATGGCCGAGTGGTTAAGGCGATGGACTTGAAATCCATTGGGCTATGCCCGCGCAGGTTCAAATCCTGTTGGTGTCGAAAGTTATTAAGTATAATAATATACCTTTATGGTTCCATGGCGCAATTGGTTAGCGCGTCCGACTGTTAATCGGGAGGTTGCCGGTTCAAGCCCGGCTGGAGCCGTATAAAGAAAATAAAAATAAAAATATTTAAGGCTTGCTGGTCTAGTGGTATGATTCTTGCTTTGGGTGCAAGAGGTTCCGAGTTCGATTCTCGGGTGAGCCCTAAAATAAACTAAACTTTTTAGAAAAAATAAACTTTTTAGAAAAAAGTTTTATCAAAAAAATAAACTAAACTTTTTAGAAAAAATAAACTTTTTAGAAAAAAGTTTTATCAAAAAATAAACTAAACTTTTTAGAAAAAAGTTTTATCAAAAAAATAAACTAAACTTTTTAGAAAAAAGTTTTATCAAAAAATAAACTAATGTATTCATACAGCGATATTTACACTATTTTAAAAAAATAATGGATACTGAAAGAATAAATATTCTCCCTATAGCTCAGTTGGTAGAGCGGAGGATTGTAGTGGTTATAAATTTCCTTAGGTCCCTTGTTCGAATCAAGGTGGGGAGAAATCATATAATATTATTATATGAATTATTAGGGCTTATGGTGTAACGGTTAGCACATTGGACTTTGAATCCACAAATCCGAGTTCAAATCTCGGTAGGCCCTCAGATTAAATATTAAGTATTGTAGCTCAGTTGGATTAGAGCACCACTCTAATAAAGTGGAGGTCATAGGTTCGAACCCTATCATTACTATTTTATTTTTCTTTATTTTCAAATAAAAAATATTTAATATATTTTTTTTCATTAGAATATTCTATAATAATTATCTATACATTTTAATATATTTTTATTAATCACATACTATTCACTATCAACTTTATTTAGTTGGAACTATATAATTATATGCAGACGACAATTTATTAAATATCCAATTACTTATATCATATAAGGGGCGACTATAGTAATTATTATCATAATCGTCAAAAATATCATCATAGGTCACAATATCTTCCAAGACAGTCATATTAATCAAAATAATAATATATAATTTTATTAAATGATAAATTATATTATCAATTTTATTATTTTTCTTTATCTTTTTTAACTATTGGTGTATTTCTTATATTACGAATCTTTTCCAATCTTTTTAATTTTTTTTCATCTTTTGTGATATTAGAAATAGTAAACATACTAATAATAATAATACAATATTTTTATTTTACATTTTCAAATTTATTTTGAATATCTCACATTTATACCATTTTTTCTACAACTATTTATTAATATATCTATATATTCTATTATTTCAGTTTCTTCCCTAGTTATTTTATCAAAATTACATTTCTTTAATGGCATTTTAACCTCTATTATATTATATTTATTATAATCTATTGAATATAATCCTTCATTATCTGTAACCTGATTAAATAAATTAGTTTCAATATTCTTTAATCTTTTTAAATAATTATCCTCTCTATTAGAATTTATAACTATTAATGTTATAGTAGTATCCATATCTATATAAAAATAACACAATTATACTCTTAATATAAAAATATATAAAAATATATAAAAATAATTTATATTTTTAATAATAGTCATTTAATTACATGAAAACTTATGTGGATGACCCTTTGGAGCACTACAATTAATACATACTGAAAATGTGCTTGTATAAATATATGGTTCAGCTGGTATCTTTATTCTATTATTTAATAGTATAAGTTCTCCAAATGCTTCTCTATTTATTTGTTTCTTTAACAAAATAGGTCTAATACCTTTGGGTAACAATAGGTTAATATAATAGTGTTTTGCAGCATAAGTAACATGTAATACAAATGTCGGATTTTTACCATCCTTTACATACATTCCTCTACAATAAATAAATTTATCACTAGAAGAACATAGATTGTTATATGTATCTTTAATGGTGTCTTCTAAATCATAGCCATATGGACCAATATGATTTAATGCCAAAATTCCAGTTGTAAAACCATGTTTCTCTAAAATACCCTTATAATCTGTGCTATCATTATTCACTGTTAAGTCTTTTAACCATTCCCCTTTATTAATTTTTACACCAGAATGAATATCATGTGAAAATGTTCGATATGATTTAATTGGTTGTTTGGGCTTAGCAGTTGTTCTTTGAGTTTTAGATGATTGTCGTGGCATATCAATTAAAATAATACTATATAAAATAAGTATATAATAAATTCAATTTTGATTTTTTATACTAAGTATATAATATTTTATAATAGAAAAAAAAATATTACTATTACCAATTACCCAATTAGTATAATAGAACTAATACTATATTAATAATACTATATTAATAATACCATATACTTACCTTTATTATTAACTATTAAATATTACTATAGCCTTACCCCCTTGATTTGAAACCGACCTCCAATTCTATCATAAATCAAGTCCATAATAGAATACATAACATCTTCGTCATGTGGTGCATTCTTTAGAAGCTGATGACGATATTCAGATTCAATATTCATTTGAACTGGACACTTATCAAGGCGACTTTGTGCCGTATGGAAATGCTTATTTACACTATCCGTATCTAGATATTCAGTATCAGAATTGTATCCACGCCGAGAAATACTAGCACCATATAGCACATCTCCTGTGCTAGGTGACCCCTTATACATCACCATAAATTCACGTAGTGTTTGTTTACACCCTTGAAATGGTTCATCACTTACCATATAATACGCAAACTTCTTAGTTGTCCTTAGCATAAATGTTCTTGGTGCTACCTCATACTGGGTGTTTTCTGGAGTTTCACATCTTTCAGAACCACTCCCATCAGATTCATTACCATCAGATTCACTAAGATATTCACTATCACTTGTATCAATCGTTGTCTCTAGAGCCAACTTAGGACCCTTACATCCAGGACCATGAATCATACAATGCCTAATTTCAGCAATTAGGGCATCATAATCCATCTTTGGAAACGTAAACAAGTTCGCTGGACGCAAAGTATATCTGCGTGTAGTCGTGTGTTCATGTCCATTAATCTCCACAGTTGTCATAACATGATCTGGTGTAGGTCGCTTAAAAATACTTGCGGCATATGTTAGTTGACCACTATTACTATTGTAGAAATATGTAATACAAATATCGCGATGCCCCTCAGTCATCCACATACACTCCTCAAATACCTTACGCCCCATAATAACAGAAGTGGTGGTGTTGGTGTTAGAATACATGATGATTTGTTTGATTGTTTGTTTGATTGATTGGCAACTGAAATAATATTCTGTATATAATCTGTAAATCTGATTTCAATTTTGATTTTGTATACTAAGTATATAGATTGTATTTTTTTTACACTATACCACACTATACCACATTATAATACAAAATTGATAAATTTTTATAATTAATAGTTCTATACATACGAACACCAATCAATCTCTATCAATCTCTATCAATCTCTATCAATCTCTATCAATCTCTATCAATCTCTATCAAAATGTTTCACACCGTTATGCGTTTCGCAATTGTGATCCTCACCATTCACCCAACATTCGGACAAAAGACTCTACTCAAAGATGTCGATACCATCACACTTCATAGGGGTCATAAAACTACAGGAAGAAGATCTGCTCCTGTGCCACAAATGACCTGTGTTGGTGCTGGATGTCGTATTAGTCAACCATCTACAGCACAATGTCACAACAAAGGAACCGATGGTAATGATGTTCAATGGGAATGTGTGGCAGAACTTGACTATAAATACAAATTTGGAAAGATTGAAGTTTTATGTGAAGGTTATGAATATCCAACTGACCCATATATTCTTACTGGTTCTTGTGGATTAGAATATACTATTGAATATACCGAAAAAAAACATAAAGAAAATAGACTGTCAATTGGAGGAGTATTTATTTTAATCATTACATTAGTAATAATTTGCTCATTATGTGATGGACCATACCGTAGACCATCTAATACCAGTTCATTTATGGGCGGTGTTGCTACAGGTATGGCTGTAAACTCATATTACAGAAGAGGTGGCTATGGAGGTGGCTATGGAGGTTATAGTCGTTCAAGTTCCGGTTTTGGGGGAACTAGGCGGAGGTAATGAAAAAAATGAAAAAAATGAAAAAAATGAAAAAAATGAAAAAAATGAAAAAAATGAAAAAAATGAAAAAAATAAAAAAAATATACTATATATATAAATAACCATATTTTTTTATTTTACATAATCTAACATCTATCTATGGATATTTATATTATTATATATCTATCTATCACTCTACACATAATCTAATCTATATATCTATCTAGCACCAATGATCACCATATCCTAGCATTACTGGGTACATTGAACTGATTGGACAGCCGTCGCTACGTTCTTCCCAATCACGACCACCCCTCAGCCCCCGAACGTCCCAGTTAAAGTCACGCTTTGGTCCAAAGTTAAATGGGACGTACCAGTCATCATGTTCAAACTCGATGTCATACTCCTCTTCAGGGTCCATGAACAACAAGTAATCCTTGAGCTTCGCGTACTCACGCTTTAGGTCGCGGTGAATCCCAACCAACTCTATTTCGTCCTGGTATTCCCAATCCTCAAACGCCATGTACATCTCTTCATTTGGTGTGACAACGTGTATCTCGTCGGAAATGGGATGCCAATTGGCAAACACCCGAATTGGAGATGGCGATTGACTGGGTTCCAACTTCGACGGAGTTCCATACCCAAGCGCGGGAAATTCAATTGCACATGGCGCACGACTCCAGGTACGTGTGTCCTTGATGTTGGACACATTAGTCCAAGCAGAATTGCTCTGTGTCACGGCGTTTGAGAACATGATTGTTTTGGGTGGTGTATGTGTGTGGATGTGTGTGGATGTGTGTGTATGTGTGTGGATGTGTGTGTATTTTTGGTTGTTTTATTTGGTTTGGTTGCGTTGGTTGTCGTTTTTAATCATACATTAAAGTGTAGTATAATATCAATTTTACATTATAGAATAATAAACAATAAAAAACTACACTACACTACACTACACTACACTACACTACACTACACTACTTCTTTTGATATGTTGATGAATAATATAATATTATATTTATCTGGATTGGGTTCACTGATTCATGTAACTGATCCAGTGGTCTATGGCTTTGTCCTGTTCTGCCAATTTCTGTTTAAACGTTTCATTTTCATCGGTCAGCTTTTGTACAAGTTCCTTTTCAACCTGCAAATCTTCAAACATTAACGAAATTACGTGTTGGTGTTTGTTGTCAATTCTGTCTTTATCTTTTTTAATTGATATCCTAGAATATTCTTGTGTTTTTTTGAGGGCGAACAACTGTTCACAGTCGTCGTTCCATTGTGACCGAATTTGTTTAATTTCAATCATGTATTTTTCTTTAGAGTCATCTACACCTTTTTGATACCCTTGGGCAAATGCTGTGGGTTCAAAAAGGTAAATCCACTTTTTTTTCATTCCATCGCATGGACACCATTCTCCATTGCGATGGTCCTGCATCAACTCTTCTGGTGTATCGGTGACCACCAGATTTACTTTTCCACTTTGAACACACTCACATTCGAAACATGAATTGTGTCTCCATTGTTCAGACGGAATTGCTGCCTGACCGATAGCAGTTTCCGATGGGGATTCTTCGACCACTGGAACAGTAGTATGCTCATCACAACCCATGTATTCAACGCCATGGCACTGTGAAACAATACATCCTCCATCTGATGGGTCTTTGACAACACCACATTCGGTGAGGAATTCCTCCATCATCTTGAACAATGTGTTTGAGTATTCTTGGAGGTCGTCATTCCATGAACCATATTTCGGTGCTTCCTGGTCCATGTATAACAACATCTTTGAGCGAAACTCGACGACTTGTTTTCGCGCAAGATGCCAATCCAAAAAGTCCTCCATAAGTTGGAACACCGAGAAGGTGAACTCTGGTAGCTTTTCTCCCCAGTGTCCTTGTGTACGACATTGGGAATCGGAAAACGACAGAATGGTGTCCCACAGTTTGGTGGTTGTCGGGGATTCGTGGGATGAGAACATTGACATATTTGTTTTTCTGTTTTTTCTGTTTTTCTGTTTTTCTGTTTTTCTGTAGTTTGAGAGTTTGGTTGGATAGATTCACCGATATAATAACATATCATATGTTACCATAGAAATCAATTTTGATTTATAACCGATTTCCACCGTTTATCACATGGTGCCACACTTTACCACATAGCAAATAAATAAAAAAATTTTTTTATTTTTTTTTTATTTTTTTATTTTTTTATTTTTTTATTTTTTTCACACCATTCTAGTTATTCCCAGTGTAAGTAAGTGACCACTTCTCCTCGTATTCGTCAAGGGCCACCGTGCGCTTGGCGAGGATTTCCACACGCTTCTGTCTCATCGCGACTGCCTTAGCAGCCTTCTCGGCTTCCTTAGCAGCCTTCTTGGCAGCTCGGTCAACCTTCCGCTGCTCCTTGGCCTCCAGTTCCTGGTTGATGACTGCCAGTTCCTCCGGGGTGCGAACCTTCTTCGGTCGACCAACTGGGTTCTTGGGTCCCACATCGGCTTCCTTCGCAGCCTTCTTGGTAGCTCGCCCAACCTTCCGCATCTCCTTAGCCTCCAGCTCCTGGGCGATGACTGCCAGTTCCTCTGGGGTGCGAACCTTCTTCGGCCGTCCAATTGGCTTCGAGGGGGTCACTTGTTCATCCTTTTCAGCCTTGGCGAGTTCCTTGTGGACCTTCTTCTGGTTCTTCTCCAGCTTCAGAATCTCATTGGCGATGACATCATCATCGGTCAGCACCTTCTTTGGCCGACCACGTGGCCTCGAGGGAACCATGACCGGCTTCACGGGTGGTGCGTTGATGAGGTTGGAGTCCATCGACTGGACATTGATGATGGGGGCTGGGGTCTGGGCGGTGACAGACATGTTGTTGTTAAAATACAAGCGGTTTCTTTTCAAAATCAGGAAGTTTTTAACAATTGATTCACAAGTGAAAGTTTGTTGTGTTGTTTGTTTCGGATTGATTGGCAGTAATATGCTACTTTATTCTAATCTAAATTAATTATCAATTTTGTATTATAAAGTCAAATTTTACTACACTTTACTACACTTTACTACACTTTACTACACTTTACTACACTTTACTACACTTTACTACACAAAATATAACCGATTTATCAAATAATAAAAATATTATATAAATAATAAAAAAATATATATAAAAATGAAATAAAACATATATTAATATAACTAAAATATAACCGATTTATGCATATATTATAATATTATTACATTGTTTCCAGCTAAATAACAATAATCCGGTTATAATATCAATTTTTATATATAAGTGTGGTGTGGTGTAGAACTACGTAGCACTATGTGGCACTATGTAGCACTATGTGGCACTATGTAGCACTATGTAGTAAAGTGTGGAAATCGGTTATAAATCTAAAATTGATTGTAGATTGTAGGGATATACACTATCAAATATATACCACATTCAAACCACATTCAAACCACATTCAAACCACATTCAAACCACATTCACAAACTCACACACGTATTCACCTAAATTCAACCAACAGAAAAACAAAGCAAAAACAAAAAATATGAGCGGTTTCTACAACACCCAAACATTTAAAGAGACGTATCACCATAAAAGTGATATTTCAAGAGAATCTGGGACAAAATGGGAAACAGAAGATTTGGCAATAAGTCATGGTCGTAAATTGCCAGGCTGTGTTGGGCTATCATATAATCATCATACAAAAAGTGCTTACTTCCACAATAAGATACATGAAGGCAACATTATGAATTCTAATAATACCGGTGGAACTAATAAATGGGGATGGCATAGTTTGACAATATTTGAACAACGTGGTGCTACTAATTTTTCACCAGAACCAGAACCAGAACCAGAACCAGTACCAGCAAGCAAAGAAAAGGTGTCGCGGAAAGATGGTGGAGGTGACACTGCTAGTATTAGTGAAGACGACCAAGAAGTATTAGACCTTATGATTAAACATGGAGCAAAAGAGAGACTACCAAGCAATAGAAAGGAATATTGCGACATCCATAAGGCGGGTAGGAAAGGGGCGACCTACTTCCATTCGGCAGAGGAAGCGATAAAATTTATGTGTGAGGAAAAGAACTGGAAGAAGCACCACAACTGTGCTATAGTTCTACGAAAAAATCAAGTCAAGGGTCCAAACTTCGGGAAACTTATGTGGGGAATTCGCAAAGCAACTCTAGCAAAGTTTCACGACGAGGACGACGAGAAGGTGATAGACGCACCCTACACTCAAGGTGGAACTCTGTGGTGTGGGTGGGGTTTCAAGAGCGACGAATATGCTGGAGTGAAAAGCAATCAAGAAGTTCGGGACGACTTCAAAGAATTTGTAGATATGATTAATGGAGCTGAACTAGAAGAAGAGAAATCACAAAAAATAACTCAAAAAAAAGAATTGTGGGGTGGGAAAGAAGGTGAGTATTGGTAATAAATATTATAATGTTAGATATATATAGACATCTATAGATATATTTTTTTATTTAACGAAATATATATACTATATAAAACTATATTCACCTATATATATGAAATATCTATATTTGTAGCATTTTTGTTATAAAAAAACAAAATTGATTTGAGATTTTGCTTAAGATAAAAGAGTATGAGTTTTACAATGAATCAATACAATCACCAAAACGATGAGAATGTCAAGGCCAACCGGGAGCAGAACATCAAGGCCAAGACAAGGAGCCAGTAGAATACCCTTGGCAGAAGTCGAAGATGGGTCATCACCTAGTATTTAGATGGGCAACAAAAAGGTAAGTAAATATTGTCATCATGGCCGAGTGGTCTAAGGCGGTCGACTTAAGCTCGATTATCTTCGGATGCGCAGGTTCGAACCCTGCTGGTGACACATCGCTCTCTTGGCGCAGTTGGTTAGCGCACTTTGCTTATAACGAAGAGGTCGCGGGTTCAAGCCCCGCAGGGAGCACAACGTCTTGAAAATGACGATAAACTTTATCACCCTTGTCATCATGGCCGAGTGGTCTAAGGCGGTCGACTTAAGCTCGATTATCTTCGGATGCGCAGGTTCGAACCCTGCTGGTGACACATTGCTCTCTTGGCGCAGTTGGTTAGCGCACTTTGCTTATAACGAAGAGGTCGCGGGTTCAAGCCCCGCAGGGAGCACAACGTCTTGAAAATGACGATAAAC
>Ga0213868_10002751_pt1 | contig 16666 bp, 16 predicted proteins | sample PICome_9_FD_160087 | JGI IMG/M metagenome (GOLD analysis project Ga0213868, IMG submission 160087) | Coastal seawater microbial communities near Pivers Island, North Carolina, United States - PICO127 | ecosystem: Environmental > Aquatic > Marine > Coastal | place: USA: North Carolina...
GAGACTGTGGATCAGGCTGCCCACGTGACCGAACTCGGTAGCGACGCGTTGCAGGGTTATCTCTTCTCGAAACCGATGCCTGCCGAGGTTGTCGAGCAGATGAGCGTGGTTGCGGAGCCCGAGCACACCCGTTTTGTGAGCTGACGATGCATGCACAGAGCGATCAGAGTGCCACAGCAAAACGCCGCACAGGCTGCGATTCGTTGGCCGGCTAGCCAACTGCGGCAGTAGTCAGCCGATTCGAAGGAGGCGGAAGCGCATGAGTGCGGTGATGCCGCTTACTGCCGCGAGAACACCGAGCAAGACATAGACGAGGTCAAAGCTGTCTCGCCAGTCGGCAATTACTCCGGCCAGCAGCGCGGCGCTGAACGAGCCGATGCCGTAGATAATGGTGATCGTTCCGTAGGCTGTGCTGAACGACCGGTCATCGAGGTGGTCGCGCACCGCTGCCGCGGTCAAGATCGGCACCGAGAACGACCCAGCGCCGTACAGCCCAACGGCGATCGAACTCCACGGTTCGGCATTGATCGTCAACAGCAGCGACGCAGTTACAGAGATCGCCGCAGCAATCGCTAACGCTCGATCACGACCGATTCGATCAGACAGTCTGCCCATCAACAGTGGCCCAACGATCCCGCATACAGCGAACACCGAGAACAAGTTGTTCACGTGTGCCGAACTAAAGCCAGCGTCCTCCTTGAGAGCCAAGCCAAGGAACTGTGTCCAGGCGCCAGCGAGCGCAGAGAACGATGTGTAACAAACTACGAGAAGCAGCCATCCAGGAATCGACCGCAGGGCCCTCGCTGAAAAGAGCGTGCCTCGTTGGCTCTGTTGAACTGTCGCAGTTGGGCGAACCAGCACGAACACGGCGACCAAGATCGCAACGGTGACCGCAGCCTCGATCCCAAATATTGGGCGCCATGCATCGTCATTGTTAACGATCTTGCGGAACAGCGTGGTGCCCTGACTTAGCAGGAGTAGCGCAATACCCATCGTCGCGGTGAGCGCCCCGAGCACAGCGCCTCGCCGCGATGCGGGCACGTTCGCTGTGGCTAGGGCGGGCGCCGTAACCCAGATTCCGGCGCCGCCAAACCCAGCTAGCCAAACCCCGATACCCAGGACCAAGAACGATGGTGCAATGGCGAGCAGAAAAAGTGCCGCCGCCGAAATAACCAAGCCAGCGCGCATGAGCTGTATCGGTTCTGCTCGACCCGCGAGCACCGTTACGAATACGACGCCAATGATGTAGCCAGCGAAGTTCGAGCCACCAAGAACGCCTGCTGCGGTATTGGAATCGACCAGATCCTGTCGAATCGCTGGCAGAAGAATCGAGATGGTTGATCGGCCGAACATGTGCGATACGACGACACACGTGCAGATAACCGCTGCGACGACGAGGACCGGCCTCGTCAGCTTCTCCGCTGCGGCGGATTCACCAACTTGGGTAGGGCCAACCATGTGCGCAGATCCTGACATACCTGGCGGACATGGACAAGAACGTGGTCGTTTCGACTTGGCCGTTTCGCCTTCGGCCCAGACTCAGGAAGCCGAGGCCGGACCGTCAGCAGCGCCTGAAGGCGTGCAGGCCTGGGCTGCTACGAGTTCAACCACCGGGATAGTACGGTCCGTCCGAGACTGATACTTGGCGAAGGTCTTGTTCTGGTCTGCGACCCAGGCGAAGACCTCGTCGCGTTCTTCGCCTGCGAGCACCACCGCTTTCGACGGCACCGGGTCATCGCCGAACTCTGCAATCACGTCAGGGTTCGCGACGAGATTGTGGAACCACGCGGGGTGCGTCAGCGCTCCACCTTTCGATGCGATGATGTAGATCCGACCATTGCGGTCGAAGAACGCCAGGGGAATAGTCCGGTCGCGTCCAGACCGAGCACCTGTTGTTGTCAGCAACATCCATGGCACCAACGCAAGGTCGCCGGGCATGTCGCCGCCGTTCGCTCGAAACGCAGCGATGAACGCCTTGTTGTACGCACCGGTGTCCTTACCCGGGCCGGCGTCTGAGCGGATGTCTTCGGCCAGAACGAACCGAATGTAATCGAGTGTCAGTTCCGGTGTCTCTTGCTCCATGCCAGGCCTCCCTTGAGTAGTTCTTTTTGACCTTATGTCGACGAGTTGGCAGATCTACCATCGTCGCTGCGTCCGAGCTCGCGCCCACAGCAGCGGGGGGCGAAGACAGAACGTCCTGCATCGTGATCGTTGGGTAGGAGATGCGACATGTTCCTGAACCTGGCGCGCCCGACAAGCGTGAGACCACGCAGCCGTTGATTCTTCTGCACGAGCCATCTCTGCTGGCGTCAACTTGGTGTCTTCGCGTTGCGTTGGGTACGTTCAATCCACAAACTCTCTTGAACTTGAGTGAATGTGTCGAGCCTCGAGACCACCCCCTTTTAGGAAGCCCAGGAGGCGGCGATGAAGCCGAGCCCCCTCGACTACGTGCGAGCCACGTCGGTCGATCACGCCATCGAGCTGTTGGCCAGCGACAACGATGCCAGGCTGCTGGCTGGCGGGCAGTCACTGATGCCCGTGCTCAACCTGCGCTTAGGGGCACCAGAACTGGTCGTCGATATCGGCCGGATCGACGAGCTCCGATCACTTGAGTTCGCTGACGGCGATGTTCCCGCAACCCGAGGGGTACTTCGCATCGGAGCGGCAATGACTCAGACCGAGGTGGCAACACATCCCGACGTGAACGGCCGCTGGCCGATGCTGGTTGCAGCCATCGCTCAAATCGGCCATCCTCAGATCCGCAACCGCGGCACCGTGTGCGGCAGCCTGGCACACAACGACCCACAGGCCGAACTGCCAGCGGTCGCGGTAGCACTTGGGGCAACCATGATTGCTCGCTCCGTCCGGGGGGAGCGCTCATTATCTGCAGATGACATGTTCCACGGAGCATTTACGACGGCACTCGAAGCCGACGAGATGATAACGGCCGTGGAGTTCCCCGAACCTTCACCAGAACAAGGGTGGTCGTTTCGAGAGTTCTCCCGTCAGCCGGGCGACTTTGCGACCGCCGGGGTCGCCGCTGTGGTCCGACGCAATGCCGGAAGCATCGAGAGCCGACTCGTCGTTTTCGGCCTTGGCGGCGGGCCGACGCGGGCAACCCTGATCGAAGAGGCACTCCTCAACGCTGCCGGGCCTGATCTGGAATCGTCAGTGATAGAGCAGTGGGCCGCCACGCTTGATCCGGTCGACGATGCACACACCTCGGCCCGTTCGAAAATCCGACATGCTCAAAGGCTTCTGGTCGAAGCCGTGGCAGAAGCTTGGGAGCGCATGTGATGACCGAATCATCGAATCGAACCACACCAGTTCGCCGGGTGTCGTCACCGCCTGCGGCCGAGTCGACCGCCCGGCACAACATCACGGTCGACATCAATGGCGAAACCATCGAGGCCGAGGTCGAGTCGAGATTGCTGCTGACCGACTTCCTCCGAGACCGTGTGTATCTAACCGGCACCCACATCGGGTGCGAGCAAGGGTCCTGCGGTGCGTGCACGGTGCTGCTCGATGGTCTCCCCGTGCGGTCCTGTCTCATGCTGGCTCCGCAGGTCGATGGTCGTTCGGTCCGCACGGTCGAAGGACTCGCTGCGCCCGATGGCGCTCTGAGCCCGATGCAGCAAGCGTTTTGTGACCACCATGGGTTGCAGTGTGGGTTTTGCACGCCTGGCTTTTTGATGACGCTGACAAGCCTGGCCGAACGCGAGACCCCGGTCACGCTCAATGAACTCGACCACCATCTCGATAGCTCGTTCTGTCGCTGTACGGGTTACATGAACATTCGGGCCGCCGCCCGACATGCGCTAGGCCTGGCGCATGTCGAGGGCAAGCCAGCACAGGGAGACGGCACATGACCGACCATCGTGAACATTCCGGTGAACCCGAGGGTTTTGTCGGACGTTCCATGCCTCGTGTCGAAGACGATCGTCTGGTTCGCGGAGCTGGGCGTTTTGTTGCCGACCTCCACGTCGCCGACGCTCTCGAAGTCGCCTTCCTACGTAGCACCTACGCCCACGCCCGGATCGTGCGGCTTGATACATCGGCGGCGCGAGCGATGCCGGGTGTCGTCGCGGTGTACGAACCTTCTGATGTTGTCGACCGCATCAAGCCACTCGTCAACGCGGAAGAGATGCGGGTGCCGCCGGGTATCGCGGAACTCGGCCCGATTAACAAGGTGCAGCCAGCCCCGATTCTGGCCGGCGACGAGGTGAGTTATGTTGGCCAGCCGGTCATCATGGTTATTGCCGAGTCGCGGTATCTGGCCGAGGACGCGATCGAGTTGATTGACATCGACTACGAAGAACTGCCTGCGGTGGTCGACCTCCAAGAAGCAGCGGCCCCGGGCGCTCCGTTGGTGTTGTGTGGCGAGGAAGACAACATCGGTGTACACGTGCGCCACGGCAAGGGTGATGCAGCCAAGGCGATCGCGGACGCGCCGGTCGTCGTCCATGAGACATTTTCGACTCAGCGTTACGTCTGTGCTCCGATTGAAACCCGCGGACTGCTCGCCCAGAAGGATCCGTTCTCTGGTGGATTGACCGTCTGGTCGACAACGCAGACGCCGCACCGGGTTCGCGATCACATTGCTGAGTCGATCGGTCTTCGGGTGGACGACGTCCGAGTCCAGTCTGTCGACGTTGGTGGCGGCTTTGGTCAAAAGGGCATCTTGATCGTTGAGGAGTTGCTGATTCCGTTCGCAGCCCATGACCTGGTACGACCGGTGCGGTGGATCGCCGACCGGTACGAAAACCTGACCGCCGATGCCCATGCCCGAGAGCAAATACACCACATCACGGTGGCGGCCGACAACGAGGGCCATCTCGTGGCGGTCCACGACCGCATCCTGGTCAACTTGGGTGCGCGCAACATGGTCGGGCTCGTCGTGCCCTATAACGCGTTATGTCACCTGCTTGGGCCGTATCACGTCGACAATGTCGATATCGAGACAACAGGGGTCCTGACCAACACCACGTTCACATCGCCCTACCGTGGTGCCGGCCGGCCCGAGGCGACCTTTGCTATGGAGCGGGCCATAGACACGGTGGCCGCCGCACTTGGTATGGAGCCGGCCGAGGTCCGACGTCGCAACCTGATCGGCCCCGAGCAGATGCCGTACCGCACTGGCATGCTCGATCGACGCGGCCTGCCTCAAGAGTACGACTCGGGTGATTATCCCGAGATGTTGGAGCGAGCGGTTGCCATGATCGACCTGCCAGCGGTTCGCGAGAAGCAGTCGTTGCCTGGCGTCGACGGTCGCTTGATCGGCGTCGGCTTTGCGATGTATCTCGAGATGACCGGCCTTGGGCCATTCGAGGGTGCGAGAGTCGATGTCACGCCATCGGGGCGGGTTCGCCTCTACACCGGAGCCCCGTCGCAGGGGCAGGGTCATCGCACCGTCTTCGCTCAGATTCTTGCTGATGCACTCGGTGTCGATATCACCGATGTCGATGTGGTGGCTGGCGATACGGCGACTATTCCGTATGGTGTTGGCACGATCGCAAGCCGTGCATTGGTGACGGCAGGAAATGCCACCAGACAGGCAGGCGAACTACTGCGGCAACGCATCCTCGATGCGGCTGCCGATGCCATGGAATCGAGCGCAGCCGACCTCGAACTCACCGGTGGCATGATCAGTGTCGTTGGGTCTCCCACAAAGTCCATGTCGCTTGCCGAATTGATCCGTGCCGTGCCAAAACTGATCGGCGGCGATGGCAGCGACGGCTTGTCGGAGACGTCGTACTTCCAACCTCCGAACTACGCGACTGCCAGTGGCGTGCATGCTGTGGTTGTGGCGGTGGATCCAGAGACCGGCCGGGTCGAGATTGTTGACTATGTCGTCGTGCACGAGGCTGGCCGCATAGTGAATCCTATGATCGCCGATGCTCAGGTGGTCGGCGGCGTCGGACAGGGCATTGGTGGCATTCTCTGCGAGCACATGGTGTACGACGGCAATGGGCAACCGGTCACCTCGACGTTTGCCGACTATGCAATGCCGTTGGCCAGCATGGTTCCTGATATCAGGCTCGATGAGATCGTGTGCCCGAGTCCAACGAACCCCATGGGGGTCAAAGGGCTTGGCGAAGGGGGAGCAGTAGGCCCGCCAGCTGCGGTCGCCAATGCAGTCGAAGATGCGTTGCGCCGAGCCGGACACGCCGACGTAACCATCCGAACCGGGCCACTTACCCCGAGCCGGGTGCTCGACTTGGTTGCCCCTCAGTCCTGAACCGTGGAGATCAGGGTTAGCCCTGGCTTAGTCCTGATCTAGTCCCATGAGGTGATCGACTGTTCGAGTAAGCGCAGCAGTTGGCCAAGTTGTTCGACCTGCTCGGGGTCGAACGCATTCAGCAACTCAGACTCTTGGGCCAGGTGAGCGGCCATGACGGTGTCGATCAATATGCGGCCTTCGGCAGTGAGTTCGACGTAGGTGATTCGACGATCGTGGGCGGACGTAATGCGCTCGATGAGGTGGCGATCTTCGAGCCGGTCCAACCGAAACGTTGTGCCTCCGGTACTAAGCAGCGAAGACTTTGCGAGATCCCCAGCAGTCTTGCGGGCGCCGTCGCTGCTCCGTCTGAGGTTCGCCAGCACATCGAAGGTCGCGGGAGTGAGGTCGTATTGGCTCAATAACGACCGCAGCTGCGTTTGCCGCAGCTTGTAGGTGCGGGTGATTCGGCCGAACACCGCGATCGGGGTGGCGTCGAGGTCAGGGCGTTGCCGCTGCCACTGGCGCACGATGTCGTCGATGATGTCGTCGGGTTCGCTCACAGATATCGAAGGTAGCGGTCTTGGTGGTATCTCAAGTTAGAGATATTATCAGCGTCGATGGATCCGACGACTTCAGGCCCGCTCACTCCCGGCTCACTTGTTCCCGGCCCGCTCCGCCACGTGGAGCTGTGCACCACCACGGACCTTGACGAGGTGACCGAGTTCTATCTGGCTTGGGGTCTGCACGTCGTCGAACGCGGCGACGACTCAGTTGCCTTTCGTTCTTCGGGCCCCGAACACCATGTGCTGCGGTTCGTGCAAACCGATTATGTCGGTCTCGGTCACATCGCATTTGCAGCGCCATCACGCCGTGGCGTTGACGACCTGCACCGGTTGTGGGCCGATCGGGGCGTCGAGATCACGCTTGAGCCCGAGGTGCTTTCGTCCTTGGGCGGTGGGTATGGGTTCGAAGCAGCCGATCCCGAGGGTCGCAGGCTGCGAATCATCACCGAGATGGATGCCGCTGACCCGCTCGTTCCTTCTCCGTCGGCCCCTCGTCGGCTCAGCCATATTGTGCTCAACACGGTGGACATTGACCTGTCGTGCGAGTTCTACGTCACCATGCTCGGCTTCCGGGTTTCGGACTGGTCTGAACATCAGATGGTCTTCTTGCGCAATCTGACCGATCACCACACGATCGCGTTCAACCAGGAAGCGCACGGTTCCGTCAATCACATCGCGCACGAACTCGACTCACTCGACGGGTTCCTGACAGCGGTGGGCCGCATGCGATCGGCTGGGGTCGATCCGCTGTGGGGAATTGGTCGTCATGGACCGGGCAACAACGCCTTTGCCTACTACGGCGATCCCGCAGGTTTTGTTCCTGAGTTCACGACCGACCTGGAACAGGTCCAGCACGATGCGTCTTGGGTTCCCCGAGTGTGGAAGCGCGTTCCCAGCCAATCTGACCTGTGGCATCTCGCCGGTCCACCATCAGCCGAGTTCCGACGTCATGGGGCCGGACAACCTGACCCGGGCCTGCACGCTCCGCGATGGAATCGGTCATGAGGCGGCACGAACGGTGAGAGACATCACCGCTCGTAATCTGCAGGTCGGAATCCTTGGATGGGGCGCCATTGGTCAAACCCTGGCCAGGCAGATCACCGACCGCACTCGTGACGGCGCCATCGCTGGCTGCTCGCTCGAGGTCTCTGCGGTGGCCAGCCGCTTTAGTGGTGGCACCGCACACCCGCTGATGGTGCCAGCGCACGAGCTCGGCGATCATTGTGGCGTCATCGTCGAGGCTGCAGGCCCCCAGGCGGTGCGCGATCACGTCGAGCCGTACCTGGCCGGAGGAACCGATGTTGTGCTGTTGTCGCTCGGTGCACTCGCCGACCCTGACCTGCGCTCGTCGTTGCTCGCTGCTGGTCCGGGCCGATTGGCCTTCTGCTCGGGAGCGATTGGCGGCCTAGACATCATCGAGGCAGCCCGCTTACACGGAAGAGTTCGCCAGGTCACCATCGAGACCATCAAACCGGCGGCTGTGCTCGAACGCGATTGGATGTCCGAGGAGCTCTGCGCAGCCCTGCGCTCACGGGCCGAAGCAGTCGAGTGTTTCCGAGGCACGGTGGCCGACGCCGTGACCCGCTTTCCTGAATCGCTCAATGTCTCTGCGGCGCTGGCGCTGGCTGCAGGATCCTTTGAGGTGGTCGAGGTGACCGTGACCGGTTCGCCGACCGCAACGGTGAACACCCACAACGTCGTGGTCGAAGCGGACAGTGGCACCTACCGATTCGAGATCACCAACGCACCGTCGCCAGACAATCCAAAGACCTCACATGTCACTGCGTGGGCCGCGCTGCGTTCGCTGTACAACCTGGCGGGCAACGCAGGGGTGTTCGTCTGATGGGCGCTGTCGACCACTCAGCCGAGGTTCGGCGCCGCCGCATTGGTCCGCTCGCGATCGTCGAGATGGGCGAATCGAGCGGCACCCCGCTGGTATTGCTGCATGGCATTGGTTCGTCGAGTGCTGGGTTCGCCGATCAACTTGCTGGTCTCGGCCACGACCGGTGGTGCATCGCCGTCGACGCACCCGGTTACGCGGCTTCTGACGATGACCCCTCGATCTCATCGCTCGACGATTATGTCGGGCACTACATTCGTTTGCTCGACGCGCTCTCCATTGATCGCACCGACCTGCTGGGCGTCTCGTGGGGCGGGGTGATCGCCACCCGCATGACGTTCCGGCACCCGAACCGCGTCCGTCGCCTGGTCCTGGCCGACACGAGTCGCGGTTCGGGCAGAGATGCCGACAAGGCCGCTGCCATGCGATCGCGATCCACGACGCTGGCGACCGAAGGGGCCGAAAAGCTTGCGCAGTCCCGCTCGCATCGATTGCTGTCGCCCGATGCCCCCGCGGATCTGGTTGCTCGTGTGCGTCGATCGATGGCCAGCAGTATCCGGTTGCCGGGGTATGGCCAGGCCGCCGGCTCAATGGCTGACACCGACCACACCGAGACACTCACATCTATTGACACCCCTACGCTTGTCGTGGTCGGTGGGCTGGACACGATTTGTCCGCCAGCCGAGGCTGAGCAGATCGTGTCACTTCTTCCCCGAGCACATCTGGTTGTGATCGATGGCGCTGGCCATCTTGCGAACCAGGAACGGCCCGACGTATTCAACACTGTGATCGATAACTTCCTCCGACGAAAGGACCCCGAAATGAGCACCGATAACCCTGAGAGCCCCGGCGAAACCGGCGAGCTCGACGAGATGATCGACAGCTACTTGGCCACGCGTGAATCGCGAACCGAGGATTGGGATACGCTCTCGTTCCAAACCAAAGCGGGCGAGCAATTCCGCCGAGCACAGGTCCGGTACATGGGTTCAGGGGGCACTGGCCGTCACGAGCAGGACGAACGCATCATCCAGGCCGATCACTTCACGTTCTCCAACATGTTTCTGCCGCCAGGCGCCGAAGGCCCTGAACACAACCATCACGATGCTGAAGAAGCGTTCTTCGTGCTCGAAGGAACGCTCGAGATACGGATACATGACCTGGAAGATGGCACGAAGTCGGTTGCACGCCAGCTCGGCTACCGCGACTTCATGAAGGTCCCGCCCGGTGTGCCCCGAAGCTTGAAGAACGTTGGTGATACCCCAGCGTTGTTCTGCGTAATGCTGGGTACCGGCAAGCCTGAAATACCTACCTATCCACCCACGTCGCCCATGGTCGGCATCACCCGTGACTGAGTGCACATGACCGGCTTCGGAGATCTCTCTGGGCGGTCGGTGGTAGTAACGGGTGCCGGACGTGGTCTGGGCTTGGCGATTGCTCACGCGGTGGCGCGCGCTGGCGCTGTCGTGCACGCGGTCGACCGGGTGCCTGAACGCGTCGCTGCTGCTGTTTCTGAGATCGAAGGCAGCACCGGCCGAGCGATTGGCCATGTTGTCGATATCGCCGACGAAGATGCCGTTGCCGGGTTGTTCGCCGAGATCGGTGAGCCGATCTGGGGTCTTGTCAACAATGCAGCGATGGCCGATGCGGTTGGCGGTGCATCGTTCTGGGAGATCGATCGGTCAACATGGGATCAGCTACTCGCTGTCAACCTGACGGGAACGTGGCTGGTCAGCAAACACGCCGCCCCGCAACTGATCGAACAGGGTGCTGGCCGGATCATCAACCTGGCATCGGACGCGGCGCTTTTTGGGAGTCCTCGACTCTCGCACTACATCGCTTCCAAGGGAGCGGTTATTTCGTTGACGCGAGCGATGGCTCGGGAGCTGGGTCCGCATGGCATCACCGTGAACGCAGTCGCACCTGGCATCGTCGAAGGTGAGTCGACCACAGGCGTGCCAGCTGAACGTCACCAGCTCTACGCCGACATGCGGGCGTTGGCTCGTCCACAACAACCGAGCGACGTCGTGGGAATCGTGCGATTTCTGCTCTCCGACGATGCGTCGTATCTCACCGGCACGACCCAGGTCGTGGACGGTGGATTCGTAATGCCATGAGTTGGCCCGACGTGGGGAACCACAGCCTGATGAACCGAACGAGCTGAGGACACCTCATGGACCTAGAACTCACCGATCGGGTGATCGTTGTGACCGGGGGTAGCTCGGGCGTTGGTCTCGCGCTCGTTGACGACCTGCTGTCGTGTGGTGCCCGAGTAGCGACCTGTGCCCGTGATCTCGATCGACTCGAGGCGGCAACGAGCGCACTCGACGGTCATGATCCAGGTCGGCTGCTCACCATGGCCTGCGATGTGCGACTGGCTGATCAGGTCGACCGGTTCATCGCTGCTGCCCATGAACGTTTCGGGGCCATCGATGGGCTTGTCAACAACGCTGGCCAGTCGCTGATGCGCGGGTTCGCGGACACCGCCTTCGATGAATGGATGAGCGAGTTCGAGCTGAAATTTGCTGGTGTTATCCATCCGGTTACTGCCGCTCGGAACTATCTGGCCGCCAGTGACGCCGGTGTGGTGGTGAACGTCAATGCGGTGCTGGCACGTCAACCCGAGCCGAGGCTCGCTGCGACCAGCGCTGCCCGTGCCGGTCTGTTGAACCTGACCCGCACGCTGGCTTCAGATTTGGGTCCCGAGGGAATTCGGGTGAACAGCGTGCTGCTTGGTCTCATCGATACCGGTCAATGGCGACGTCGGTTTGTTCAGCGCGGTGATGATCTGGAGCAGAGCTGGGAAGAATGGTCGGCTGCGATTGCTGCTGACCGAGGCATAACACTGGGCCGCCTCGGAACGGCTCGTGAAGTTTCATACGTAATCACGATGCTGCTTTCACCCCGCGCGTCGTATGTGACTGGCACGTCAATCGACGTGGCCGGGGGAGTAGGTCGTTATGTCTGAGATCATTGAGCAGCGCATGAGTGCGGGCGATCGCGTTCGAGCCGCGGCCGCACCCTCCACGTTGTGTGCGCTCGCACGCGAGGCTGACGTTGCAGCGGCGTTCGGGGTGGTAAGCATCCATAACCAGCCGCTCGTCGACGCGTTGGTAGCCGAAGGTCGTTACATCGCGGTGCGTCACGAGGCCACGGCGGTGAACGCAGCCGATGGTTATAGCCGTGTGTCCGAGGGACTGGGATTGGCAGTCACGAGTACCGGCACCGGTTCTGGGAACGCTGCGGGTTCGTTGATCGAAGCACTCACCGCAGGCTCGCGTGTGTTGCATGTGACCGGCAACATCGAATCTGGCTATCTCGATCAGGGCCGAGGTGTGATCCACGAGACCAAGGCCCAGGCCCAGATGCTCGACGCGGTTTCCAAGGCCGCGTACACCGTGCGGGCTGCCGAAGATATCGAATCAAGCCTTCTCGGTGCTGCTGCCGAAGCACTCCGCGCTCCCAGCGGACCAGTCAGCGTCGAGATTCCCATCGATCTTCAGTACGCGTCCGCCGACACGTACTCGACCGCATCGACCGAGACCCCTTCGGCTATCGCCCCGATCACCGGTGATATCGATCGAGCGGTCGAGTTGTTGGCCAGGGCGCAACGACCAGTTGTTTGGGCTGGCGGAGGGGCCCAGAGCGCTCGGCATCTCGTAGCTGCGTTGTGTGAACGTCTCGACATGCCTCTGCTCACGAGTAACGCTGGACGGGGTGTCGTCCCTGAAGATAACCCACTCGTCATTGGCAATTTTGCGGCCTCGGCCAATGGGCAGCGCCTACTCGACGCCGCGGACCTGATTCTGTCGGTCGGCACCCACTTCCGGTCTATCGAGACTCGCCATTACAAGTTGCGACTACCACCGGTGCACATCCAGATTGATGTTGACCCTGCTGCGATCGGGCGGGTTTATGAGGCTGAGGTCGGTCTCTGCGGCAGCGCGCTCGATGTCGTCTCCGCTCTCGACGAGCGACTTGTCGACACTCATCGGACCGAGTGGCGTTCCTTCGCGGGCGAGATCCGAACCGAGGCACGGCAGACACTCGAACGGGCGATCGGCCCTTATACAGGGTTGTGTCGGGCCATGAGGCGAGTGCTTCCGTCGGACTCGCCACTGGTCCGCGACATCACTATCCCATCATCAAGCTGGGGAAACCGATTACTCGACGTTCTCGACCCGACCACGAACGTGAATCCGCGCGGTGGGGGTATTGGACAAGGCCTGGGCATGGCGATCGGTGCAGCAGCAGCTCGCCCCGAGGTGCCGACAAGCCTGATGGTGGGCGACGGCGGGCTGATGGTGCATCTTGGTGAACTCGCCACGATTGCTCAAGAGCAGCCGTGGTTGGTGGCGATCGTCTTCAACGATGGTGGCTATGGCGTGCTGCGCAATCTGCAGGACGCCCATTTTGATCACCGTGCTGGCGTGGATCTCATCAATCCTGATTTTGCGAGCCTGGCTGGAGCATTCGACCTGGGATACGAACGGCTGGGTGACGAAGCGCAGGCCCTATCGGTGCTCGAACGAGCCGTAGCAAACGGGGGCCCGGTGCTGGTCGAGGTCGATTGTGTCGCCTACGGTCCCATGACCGAGCCATTTGTGCCGCCCGTACCGATCTCATGACCCCGACCACGGAGCAACCAATGACTGATCGTTTCCTAGAACCGCATCAAGCGCAAGCTACGCCACCCACGGACTTCGAGAACCGTCTTGGCGACACCATCGAAGCGGCCTATGCAGCTGGCATCCATGACCTCGACGGTGTTGTCGCACACCTCGTCACGCAGGGTCCAGCGAACCCCGCAGGTGGTCCTTGGACCAGCGAGAACTTCACCGCTCTTATGGCCGAGCTCGGCCGTTGAGCAGCTACGAGCGACGACGAGATCACGAAAGGAACCGGCATGGCACGAGCCACTGAAAGCGAAGCGGTACAGGAGCTGCTCGAGAACGGTGTCCAAGACCGTTGGTATCCAGTGCTTCCGTCGCACCTGTTGGTCGAAGGCGAGGTCAAAGAGATACGCCGCTTCGGTTACCGGATCGCCTTGTGGCGCGACGATGAAGGCGTGGTGCGGGCCCTCGAGGACTATTGCCCTCATCGTGGTGCACCGCTGTCAGCCGGCCGGTCACTCGGGGACCGACTGCAGTGCCCATATCACTGGGTCGAGGTCCGTCACGATGGCGTAGTCGTGAACGTACCGGGAAGCCCGGGTTGTGGGCTCGATGGTCGGCGACCCACCAGGGTGTTCCACGCAACCGAGGCTGCGGGTGCCATCTTTCTCTACAACAGCGTCGATCCTCATCTCGACTCAGCGCCAGAGCTGGTGCTTCCAGAGGAGTTGATCTCTGAGGAGTGCAGCCACTTCCTTTGTTACGTGGAGTGGAAAGGTGACTACCGAGATATCGCCGACAACGTGATGGATCCGGCACACGGAGCGTTCCTGCACCGAGTGTCCCACTCGATGTCTGAGGGAACCAGCGTCGCTGAGTTCAGTACAACCGAGACCGAGACCGGTTATGTCTTCGCCAAGAACGGGCAGCTGGGCCTGAACTTCGACTGGACCGAGTTCGGCGACACCGGCGTCATGTGGATGCGGCTCGAGATCCCCTATCCGCCGACCGGCGGGCCGACACCAAAGTTTGGCATCGTCGGCATGTACACACCAGCCGGAGCCAATGGTGAGACGTTGACTTCGGTGTTCTTCTGGCGCGTCTGCCGGGTCCAGGGATGGCAACGTGACGTGTGGCGATTCCTGTACCGCAATCGGCTCGAGGCTCGCCATTGGGCAGTGCTTGAACAAGATCGCAATCTGCTCGAAATCATGGAACCCGACGGACGAGAGCAGCTCTATAACCACGACCTCGGCTTGGTAAGACTGCGACGACACCTGCGCGATGTTGCTCGGGCCCAAGTCGCCGAGCTCAAGGTGCGCTGAGGCTCGGCGCTCAGTTCTCCATGGTGATTATTAGATAGTCGAGGTGAGCCTCACCTGAATCCTTGCGTACTTGAGCGACGACCTCGTAGAACGCCCGGCGATTTGGCTGAGCCGGAATCGCTGGGCTGGTGAGTTGGATCTGACCTATGAAGGGGTCCATTGTTCTTCCTTGATTTGTTTGGGGACAGATAGATCATGATCCTGTCGACGACAAACAACTGTCGCCACTGCAACACAGCAGGTGCGACTGCGGTCACCTTCCGTTCGCAGGTTGGGGTACCCAGCTGTCGGGCGCGGTTTGCGCGGCTGCGGTTGTGGCGGCGAGACTTGGATGTGCGATCCGGTTCGCTTGCTTGGGGGAGATCATGACGATGACGGCTCGGGTAGGTGCTCCATGATTCGTGTAGATGCGAATGACGGCTTCTCGGTGCTGACGATCGACCGAGACGAGCGAGCAAATGCCTTGAACGCTGAACACGCGACCGGCATCGCGAACGGCGTGCGAGCCAGTATCGAACGTGGCGATCGAAGCTTGGTTATTACCGGCGAGGGTCGTGCATTTTCGGCTGGTGCGGATTTTGGCGAGGTTTCTGGCGGCGAGTTCCGTGCAGCGTTATTCGACATGTTGCGCTCGATCACATCGGCTCCGATGCCGGTTGTGGCAGCGGTGAACGGCCATGCGATTGGCGCTGGTTTGCAGCTGGCGATCGCATGTGACTTGCGGGTGGTCGCCCCGACAGCGACTTTCGCGGTGCCGACCGCTCGGCTTGGCCTTGCCGTCGATCCGTGGACAATCGAACGCCTGGTCGCCTTGGTTGGCGGCGGTCCCGCTCGACGACTGCTCATGACCTGTGCCCGGATCGCGGCTGATGATCTCGCCATGGTTGGTCTGGTCGACCAACGCGGCACCCTTGATGATGCCGTGACCCTTGCGGCAGATCTCGCAGGTATGGCGCCGCTGACCTTGCGGTATATCAAGACCACGGTCGACGCACTCGCCAACGGCAGTCACGATTCAACCGAAGCACAGTCAGCATTCGAAGCCTGTTGGAAGAGTGAGGATTTCGTAGAAGGACTCGCAGCGCGAGCCGAAAAGCGCTCTGCGATCTTTCGTGGCGAGTAGCTAGGCACGTAGATGAGGGTCGAACCAAGGTGATTCATACTCAACTCGTAACGCCGGTCGCTCAGTTGTTGCACGATCAGGCAGCGACACATGGTGAGAAGCTAGCGTTCATCGATGCGCGTCGGTCGGTTTCCTATCGCGAGCTAGACGAGCGGACCGCCCACCTTGGTGGACACTTTGCCGCGATGGCGAGCGGACGTGGTGCTCGGGGACTGATCGTGGCTGGCAATGGCGTTGAAGTCGCAGAGTCCTATCTGGGGCTGGTACGAGCGTCGATGGTTGCTGTTTGTATCAATCCCAATGCTGCAGGACCCGAGATCGCGTATCAACTCGACCACTGCGGCGCCGAGCTGATCATCACTGATACACAGCTGCTGCCTGTTATCGAAGATCTGCTGAGCGACGGCCGGTCGCACATCTCGGTAGTCGTAATTGGTGAACCCGTCGACGGGCACCTGAACTATGAATCCCTGGCGACGACCACGCCTGACACACCAGCGCCCGACGACTTGAGTCTCGACGAGACCGCATTCCTGCTCTATACGTCGGGAACAACAGGCCGGCCCAAAGGTGTCATGTTGACGCAGCGGTCGATGTTGTGGATGGTGGCGGTGTGCTGGTCGCCGATGTTGGGGCTTGGCCCCGATGACACCCTGCTCAGTCCGCTTCCGCTGTTCCACTCGTACGCGCTGGACCTTTGTGTTCTCGGAGTGGTTGCTACCGGCGCCACGGTTCACATCATGGACCGCTTCTCGACCGACGAGGTGCTCGGCCACCTTCGGGGCGGCGGCTGCACCATGCTCGCGGGTGTGCCCACGATGTTCCAGTACTTGCTTCATGGCACCAGCGACGATGAAAGCTTTCCTGATCTCCGCCGTTGTGTTAGCGCGGGCGCGATCCTGCCCGGACCGGCCAACGATGCGTTCGAGGAACGGTTCGGCGTCGAACTGCTCGATGGCTATGGGATTACCGAGACATCTACGAT
>Ga0213868_10002754_pt1 | contig 16662 bp, 14 predicted proteins | sample PICome_9_FD_160087 | JGI IMG/M metagenome (GOLD analysis project Ga0213868, IMG submission 160087) | Coastal seawater microbial communities near Pivers Island, North Carolina, United States - PICO127 | ecosystem: Environmental > Aquatic > Marine > Coastal | place: USA: North Carolina...
CGTCCCGGTGCGGGGATTGTTCGCCCTGCGATGTTGCTGCCGCTGTTTGCCGCGTTTTGCTATGCGATGCTGCATATGCTGACGCGGCGCATGGGGGGCACGGAAAGTGCGGTGACGCTGACCCTGTATGTGCAGATGACGTTTGTTGCGGTTTGCGTGGTCAGTGGGTTGGTGCTGGGGCAGGGCGCCTTTGCCGGGCAATCCGACCCCTCGTTGATCTTTTTGACCCGTGCGTGGGAATGGCCTGCGGTTGGCGATTGGCCCGTTCTTGTGCTGGTGGGAGGCGCATCGGCGGCGGGGGCCTTGCTGATAACCCACGCCTATCGGTCGTGCGAGGCGGCGCTGGTGGCACCGTTTGAATACATCTCTATGCCGCTGGCGATTATGTTTGGCTTGGTGATTTTTGACGAATGGCCTGATCGGGTGGCGTGGCTTGGGATTGCCCTGATCTGCGGCGCGGGGCTATATACGGTGTGGCGCGAAACCCGCGCGAACCCGACCGAACCGCCACTTGCATCGGTGCCGGGGAACCTGCGATCTTCAGCCGTGGGCGGGCCTGAAACTGGTGGGGAGGATACGGATGCAAACCCCTGAGGCGGTGGTTTTTGACATCGGTAATGTGCTGATCGAATGGCAACCGGAACGCTATTATGATGCTAGGATTGGTCAAGTGCGGCGACAAGCGCTGTTTGCCAGCGTGGACCTGCATGCGATGAACGAGCAGATTGATGCGGGCGGGCTGTTTCGCGATACAGTCTATGACATGGCGGCAAAAAACCCCGATTGGGCCACGGAAATCCGCTGGTGGTATGACCATTGGATCGGCCTTGCCTCACCCCGAATAGAGCATTCCATCACCTTGCAGCGTCGTTTGCGGGCCAAAGGTGTCCCTGTCTTTGCCTTGACCAATTTTGGTGATGACGCCTTTGCCTATGCCCAGACAAAGTATGATTTCTTGGCCGAATTTGACCGGACCTATGTGTCGGGGCGGATGGAGGTGACCAAGCCAAACCCGGCTATATATGCGATGCTAGAGGCGGATTGTGGGCTCGCGCCGCAAGCCTTGTTGTTCGCCGATGACCGCGCTGAAAACATCGCCGCCGCTGCAAATCGCGGTTGGCAAACGCATCTTTTCACGAGCCCACAAGGTTGGGCTGACCGGCTGATTGCTGCCGGATTGCTGACAGAACAGGAGGCCAGACCATGACCATAGAAATCGTTCCAACCGAGGCAGAAGCCGTTTTGAACTGGCACACATTGACCGAAGCGCTAGAGGCCGGGCACCGCCTGCCGCGCGCCGAGGTTGCGGATAGTTTTCTCTATCGTGGTCCCGATACCTTGTTGAACCGAGCCGCGTGGATTGATGGCTTGGGACAATTGGTCAAATGCGCCACGATTTTTCCCGGTAATGGCGCGCATGGTTTGGCATCGATCAATGGTGCGGTCACGCTTTATTCTGACCAAACCGGGGTGCTAGAGGCGTTGGTGGATTTTCACCTTGTGACAAAGTGGAAAACTGCGGGCGACAGCTTGCTCGCGGCCAAAAAACTGGCCCGCAAAGACAGCCGCAAGATTTTGTTGGTCGGGGCAGGCAATGTGGCCGCAGCGATGATTGAGGCCTATTCCTGCAGCTTTGCGGGCGCAGAGTTTTCAGTCTGGGGCCGCAATCCGGTTTCGACCCAAGCCTTTGCCAAAGCGCATGGCATCACGGCGGTGACCAGCCTAGAGGCTGCAGTGCGCGAGGCCGATATCATTTGCACCGCGACCATGTCCAAGGAACCGCTGGTAAAAGGTGACTGGCTGCAACCGGGTCAGCACCTAGACCTGATCGGCGCTTTTCGTCCCGATATGCGCGAGGTAGATGATGCAGCAATGGTCCGCGCGCGCCTGTTTGTGGATGCGCGGGCAACCACGGTGCATCACATTGGCGAGGTGATGATGCCTATCGCCAGCGGTGCAATCACCGAAGGCCACATCGTCGCCGATTTCTATGACATCGCAAAAGGCAGTTTTGACCGCCAGTCAGATGATGAAATCACCATCGCCAAGAACGGCGGCGGCGCACATCTGGACTTGATGACTGCGACCTATATCTTGCAGGCATGGCGGGCGCGCTAAAGCGTATCAGCTGCTTTTTCTATCGAGATTGAAAGTGCTGCATAAAGGTTCGCGTATTCTTGGACGCGGGCTTTGATGTCGGGGCGGCTGTCACAAATCTCGGACACTGACGTTTGGATATCGGCCTGCGCGCGCAACATTTCTTGGCGCACGCGGGCCAGCATATTAGGAAATGGACGTTCGGCCAATTGAAAGAAATCTTGCCGTTCGCCGGGTTTGGTCAGCCGCTTGATAAGCGCACGATCTTCCAGCAAACGGGTCGAGGTGCTGATACTGGCCCGGCTAACCTGCAATTCCCGCGCCAGATCGCCAAAAGAAACCGCCTCACCATCAAACAACAACATCCCCAGCACCCGGCCAGCAACGCGGGGAATGCCTTGGTTCTGGGCAATCAACCCGGTTTTTTCAATAAACTCGCTGCGGACGGTATCCATGGCTTTGGTCATTGCGCGCCCGCCTTGCGCGGTTGGTTCGCGCCCAAAACCGACACGAGGCCACGGCGCGCACGGGTTTTCAGCCCGTTGATCACGCTGAACAAGGATGGAACGAACAACAGCGACAATACGGTCGACAAAAGCAAACCGCCAATCACGGCAACTGCCATAGGTGCGCGAAACTCACCCCCTGGTCCGATTGCCATGGCGCTGGGCACCATGCCTGCGGCCATAGCGATGGTGGTCATCACGATAGGGCGGGCGCGTTTGTGCCCGGCCTCTAACATGGCTTTGTTACGATCAAGCCCGGCTTCCATTTCGGTGATCGCAAATTCCACCAGCATGATTGCGTTTTTAGTCACGATCCCCATCAACATCAAAAAGCCGATGACAACCGACAAGCCAATGCCTGCACCGTAAACATAAAGCGCAAAGATCGCGCCGCCGATGGCCAAGGGCAGCGACAAAAGGATCGTCACAGGTGTGACAAAACTGGAAAACAAAAGTACCAGCACGACATAAACCAACAAGATCCCGGCCCCCATTGCCAAGGCGAATTGCGTGAACACCTCTCCCATAATCTCGGCATCACCGCCGGCTTTGATTGCAGTGCCCTCCGGCATATTGTCAGCCAGTGGAACTGCATCAACCGCTTTGGTCGCAGGCCCAAGCAATGCGCCGGGGGCCAAGTCTGCCTCTATCGTTGTGCGGAACTGGCGATCATAGCGTTCGATCTGGGTTGGCCCAGTGGACAGTGCGATTTCGGCCACCACACTAAGCGGGACAGGGGCACCGGTAGTGCTGGGTACCCGCAGACCTTGGAGCTGGAACAAATCATTGCGGGCGCGTTCCTCAACCCGCACAATGATCGGGATTTGGCGCTCACCCAAGGTGAACTTCGCCGAATTGTCCCCGGTTTCGCCTAGCGTTGCAATCCGCATCGTTGACGCAAGCGCCGAAGCCGAAACGCCCATTTCCGCGGCAAGTTCCGGGCGCGGCGTTATCTGAATTTCGGGCCGGACCAGTGAGGCTGCACTGCTGGCATTCATCACCTCCGGCAGTTGGTTGATTTCCGAGGCAAGCGCGCGGGCGGCCGCTGCGGTGGCTGCCGCATCATCGCCCAACACGTTGACTGAAATATCGCGCTGACCGTCTTCCTTGACCACAAAGATGCGGGCGTCAGGATATGTCGACAGTCTTTGCGCGATATCTGCCGAAATCTCAAAGGATGAGCGGTCGCGGTTTTCTTTTTGGCCAAAGCCAACGATCAAATTGGCCTTGGTTTTTCCAGCGCTGCCACCGTCAACCAACACCACCTGAACCTCGGGCACTTCAGCGATCAAAGCGCTGACCTCACGCGCTGCCGCACGGGTTTCATCAAGGCCAGAGCCGGGGGGAAGTTCAATCGACACTGCGGCGCGTCCGGTATCCGAAGCAGGCACGAATTCTGTTGGCAGCAAGGTCGCGGAATAGAGCGAGCCTGCAAAGATGAACAGACCAAGGATCAAAGTAATGCTACGGTTGCGCAGGGTCCAACCCAAGATACGCATATAGCTGCGCATGGCAAAACCGTCTTTTTCCACATGTGCGCTGATCCCGTCTTTCATGAAATAGGCGGCCATCATCGGGGTGATAAGACGTGCCACCAGCAACGAAAACAGCACGGCTACCGCTACCGTGATGCCGAATTGTTTAAAATATTGCCCAGCGATGCCAGACATAAAGCTGACAGGGGCAAAGACGGCAACGATGGTAAAGCTGATGGCGATCACGGTCATGCCGATCTCGCTTGCCGCTTCCTCGGACGCTTCATAGGCGGGTTTGCCCATTTGGATGTGTCGGACGATATTTTCGATTTCCACAATCGCATCGTCGACCAAAATGCCGGTGACCAGCGTGATGCCAAGCAAGCTGACGGTGTTCAGCGAAAACCCCATCATTTGCATGACGATAAAGGTTGGGATGATCGACAGTGGTAAGGCAACGGCGGTGATGACCGTGGCGCGCCAGTTTTTCAAAAACAAAAACACCACGATGATGGCAAGTGCGGCCCCTTCAAACAGGGTTTCCATCGCAGATTTGTAGTTGCCTTCGGTATAAATCGTGGCGTCGTCAATCAGGGAAAACGTGGCATTGGGGTATTCTACTGCAAGGCTGGCAAGTTTGGTTTTGGTGTTGTTAGCGGCATCCAAGTCGCTGGCCCCGGTCGCGCGAAACACACCAAAGGCAACCACAGGCTGCCCATTGAACAACGCAAAACTGTTGGCCTCGGTCGAGCCTTCGAACACTTTGCCAACCTGATCAAGGCGAACAATCGCGCCCGATGCCAAGGTGATCGGCGTGGCGGCTAGATCGGTCAACGTTGGCGCAGAGCCAAGTGCGCGGATCGAATAATCCTGCCCCGCCAAATTACCGCTGCCACCGCCAAGGTCAATATTGCGCTGCCGCAGTTGGGTGTTCACATCCGTTGCCGTAAGTTGAAGCGCAAGCAAGCGGTCAGGGCTAAGCTCTACCTGAATGGCCTGCTCATTGCCGCCAATCCGCGCAACCTTGCCTACGCCGCCAACGGTTGTCAGTTCGCGCGCTACGACCTCATCCACGAAATACGACAGCTCTTCGATGCTGCGGGTCGGATCGGACACGGCATAGGTCAAAATCGCGCGCCCCGTCACATCGACGCGCTGCACATTCGGTTCTGTGATGCTGTCAGGCAGGTCGCCACGAGCGCGGGTCACGGCATCCTTGATGTCATTCAACGCGCGGTCCGTATCGGTTTCCAAAGCAAACTCAACGGTGATACTCGCCTCACCATCCTTGGCCGTTGCGCTGACATGCTTGACTCCAGTCACATCGGATACAGCGGTCTCTACGGGCTTGATAATCTGGTTGGCAATTTCGGAAGGTGCAGCACCCGCTTGGCCAATGGTAATCGTGATGATCGGGATGTCGATATTGGGGAATTGTGTGACAGGCAGGCGGAAAAATCCGACCATCCCCACAATGCACAGCACAAGAAACAAAGCCAAAGATGGGACAGGCTTGCGGATTGCCCATGTTGACATATTCATGGCTTGGCCCCTGCATCTGCGCTCACCGGATTGATCCGATCACCATCGCCAAAAAATGCCCCAGCCTTGGCGATCACCAACTCACCCAAGGTGACCCCCGAAAGGATCTCGCGCGCGCCGCCCCAAATCAGCCCGGCGGTTACGCTGCGCCTTTCGATTAGCCCGTCTTTGGACACCAACACATAGGTGCCTTGCGCATCCGTTAGCACCGCGGCTGCAGGCACCGTGGGCGATTTGCGTTTGGCCGTGATGATCCAGCCGCTGGTAAACAGTCCCTCGCGCAGACCCTTTGTATCCGTTTCGATGCGGATTTTACCAAGGCGGTTTTCTGGATCAACCGTTGGCGAAATGCGGCGCACTGTGCCTGTGGCAGCCCCGAGGCTTGCAATGGTTAGTTCGGCCTTGTCGCCGATTGCAATATCACCCAGTGCGGTTTCAACCACCTCGGCCTCAATCTCTAAAACGCCATCGGTTATGATCCGAAAAATCGGATCTCCGCCCGAACTTGCGATGGCCCCTATTTGACCATTTCGCACCGTAACCAAACCAGCAACAGGCGCGCGCAGGGTGGCATGATCAAGGTTTAACAATGCGATATCCAGCTGCGCTTGGGCTTGGGTAAACTGTGCCTCGGCCACGAGCAGCCCATCTTTAGCCGAGGCGAGGCCTGCGTCCGATGTGCGGGCTGCGGCAATCGCTTGATCCAAGGTGGATTGCGTTGCACTGCCAGCCGTGAACAAGGCTTGAGTGCGGGTCAGCGCCGAATTGGCTTGGTCAGCCCCGGCTGCGGCTGAGGCGATTTGGCTGCGTGCTTGGCTGATCGCGGCCTGAGCCTGCGCATGTTCTGCCTGCGCTTGCGCCAGTTGGGCGGTCAGGTTTCGGTTATTCAGCGTGGCCAGAACATCGCCACGTTCAACCCGCGCACCAATATCGACGTTCAACGTTTCAATCGTAAAGCCGTTGACCTGTGGATAAATCAGCACCTCATCACGCGGCAGTAACGTGCCTGAAACCGGAACGCGGCCAATCACCTCACGCGTTGTTACCTCGGCCACCGTGACAGTCGCCAGATGCACGGACGGAGCTGCGTCTTGCGCAAATACGGGCATGGCAGCTGTGGCGATCATGGCGATGGCAAAGACAAAAATCGGGCGGAAATGCATATAACTGGTCCTTTGAAGGCGGTATCGCCATGGGGTGCGCCCCCCTTTGACGGGTTGATATCAGGATTGCAGGTAAGGTCAATCCAATTCGTTCAGTATAAACTGAACGTTATTTGCAAGTCATTTCACCAAGGCGCAGGCAGCCCGCAGATGGCGTGCAGCATCCATTGGGAAGGTGCGTTGGAGAAACTGGGGCAGATCTTCCGCCCTCTATTTTGGCCCTTTTTCGCGGCGGAGCAGCAGGCTGATACGGGGCAGGGTGCCGGTTTCATGCCGCGTGCGGGATTCCAACACGGGGCTGTTTTTCGACACTTTTCCACGGCTTTCGCGCAAGACGATATACAAACCGCTGGCCATAATCACGGCGGCGCCCAACAGTGTCATGCTGTCCGGCACTTCCTCGAAAATGAAAAAACCAAAGATCGCGGCCCAAATCATTTGGCTGTATTGCATGGGGGCCACGAGGACCGCCTCGGCGGACCGATAAGCGCTGATGATAAACAGGCTGGCAACAAAGCCAAAGGCGGCGATGATGCCGATCATGCCCAGATGTTCAAGCGGCATCGGCTTATAGACAAAAGGCAAAGCGCAGCCGAGCACGACAAAGCTGGCGATCATCGGGAACAGAAGCAGGACGACCGAGCGTTCGTCCTGGCCAATCTTGCGTACGATGACCGAGGCGAGCGAAGAACAGATCGCCGCAGCCAAGGCGGCAAGATGGCCCAAACCAAGCTCTGCCCCGGCTGGGCGCAACACGATCATCACCCCAATTAGGCCCACCACAATGGCAAGGCCACGGCGGATGCCAACCTTTTCCCCCAGAATGGGAATGGCCAACAGCGTGATCATTAAAGGGGCCGCAAACAAAATCGCATAGGTTTGGGCAAGGGGCAGGACCGAAAACGCATAAAAAGCAGAAAGCCCCGTGATCAGCGTTGAAACAGTCCGCACAAGCGTCCACCACGGGTGGCGCGGCCGCAGATTGCCATCATTCCGATCCCCAATCAGCATGATCGCCACAAGCGGAAAGCTGAAGCAAACCGAGAAAAAGATGATCTGAACCGGTGAATATTGCCCGCCCAGAAATTTTACAAAAACATCATGTGTGGAGTAGATCGCAAAGGCGATCAGCGCCATCATGGCACCACGCAGGTTTGATCTTACAATCGGCATTTTACATCTCGGTAGGGCTTGGATTGGGCCGGTATTGGGCCGGTATTGCGCCGGTATTGCGCCTGTTAGCGCTAATGCGCAAGGCCTGTGCCGATAGATCAGCGCGAAATTGGCGTAAGGGTGGTTTTCGGGGCGCGATCTTTTGCCCTTGCGCGCGCCTACCATACCGGCACTGTTCAGGTTTATCCAAAGGCAAACGCATGACCGAAACTCCGATTCCAAAATCACCTATGAGACCGGTTTTGGGCTTGTTTCTGGGGTTTGTCGGCGTCGTAATTTTCGGCGCAACTTTGCCTGCGACACGGGTGGCACTAACCGGGTTTGACCCCGTTTTTATCACGTATGGCCGAGCCTTTTTGGCGGGGCTTGCTGCGGCCACGGCCCTTTTAGTGGCGCGCAAACGGTTTCCGCTTGCCGATATGGGTGCCTTTGTCCTCATCGGATTGACGCTGGTTTTTGGATTTCCCGGCTTTGTGAATGTTGCGATGCAGACAGTGCCTGCGTCGCATGGTGGCATTGTTCTAGGAATTTTGCCCCTATTGACGGCAGTCTTTGCAGCTTTGATTGGCGGTGAAAGGCCGGGTCTGGCCTTTTGGCTTTGGGGCATGGCGGGTGCCGCACTTGTGCTTGGCTTTACCCTGCGGGGAGGTGGATTTGTGCGTGGGATCGGGCATGTCTGGCTAGGATGCGCTGCGGTTACTTCGGCCTTTGGCTATGTTGTTTCGGGCAAACTGGCGCGTAAATTGCCGGGGTGGGAGGTGATTGCCTGGGCCTTGGTCTTATGCCTGCCAATCACGGGCTTGGGCAGTTTGTGGGCATGGGACAACGGTGTTCATGCGCCAAGCCATGCAGCCCTTTGGGCCATGGCCTATCTGGCATTTGGATCAATGTTTGCCGGATTTTTCTTTTGGAATGCAGGTCTTGCGATGGGCGGTATCGCCCGCGTGGGGCAAGTGCAATTGCTGCAAACCTTTGTCACGCTGGGTGTTTCAGCTTGGCTTTTGGGCGAGGTAATCACGCCCGTGATGCTGGTCTTTGCCCTAGCGGTGGCGCTGGTTGTTTGGTGCGGGCGAAAGGCGCGGGTGGCCTGAACCACCCGCGCCATATATCAAAGTGACGCGTCCAAGGCTGCGACGATCACATCACCCATTTGGGCCGTGGTGATCGGTGTGCCGCCCTCTTTGCCCATCAGGTCAGCCGTGCGGGCACCATCGGCCAGCACTTTTTCGACGGCTTTTTCAATGCGTGCTGCCTCATCGCCCATGTCAAAGGAATAGCGCAGCGCCATGGCAAAGCTGAGAATACATGCGATTGGGTTTGCTTTGCCCTGACCCGCGATATCCGGGGCGGACCCGTGTACCGGTTCATAAAGCGCCTTTGGCCGACCATTGGCTTGCAATGCTCCAAGGCTGGCCGAGGGCAGCATACCCAAGGATCCGGTCAACATCGCCGCGCAATCAGACAGCAAATCACCAAACAGGTTGTCAGTGACAATCACGTCAAACTGCTTGGGCCAGCGCACCAACTGCATCGCACCGTTGTCTGCGTACATATGTGAAAGCTCGACCTCTGGATACTCGTGGTCGTGAACCCATTGCACCTCTTCGCGCCACAAAATGCCAGACTCCATCACATTGGCCTTCTCCATCGAGCAGACCTTGTTATTGCGACGCTTGGCCAGCTCAAACGCAGAACGCGCCACGCGGCGGATTTCGTTGGTGGTATAGCGTTGGGTGTTCACCCCAACGCGTCCCCCTTCATTATCCGGGAAAATCCCTCGCGGCTCGCCAAAATACACGCCCGAGGTCAACTCACGCACGATCATGATATCCAGACCCGCGACGATATCCTTTTTCAGGCTGGAAAAATCGGCCAGCGCGTCAAAACATTGTGCGGGGCGCAGGTTGGAAAACAGATCCATTTCCTTGCGCAGGCGCAAAAGGCCGCGTTCAGGTTTTACCGAGAAATCCAACGTGTCATACTTCGGGCCACCCACGGCACCCAACAGAACTGCGTCTACTTCCATTGCGCGGGCCATGGTTTTGTCATGCAGCGGTGTGCCGTGCTGGTCATAGGCGCAACCGCCGACCAAATCTTCAGACACATCAAAATGTACGTCGCGCTTGTCGCCAAACCACGCGATAATTTTTTTGACTTCGGTCATGACTTCGGGACCGATGCCGTCGCCGGCGAGGATAAGAAGGGAAGGATTGGCCAAGGAACGCTCCTGCACTTTAAGGATTGAGTTGCGTTTGGCGTAGCGTTTCAGGCGGGCAGGGTCAAGGCAGTGCGACATCCACCCAAACAGGGCGATGGCGAGACGCGCGCGCCAATGTGCCGGCATTGGAGGCGGCATCATCGGGCCACATTACGCCGGCCGATGTTACACGCAGATCGGATGACGGCAGCACAAAATCCACCCGTAGCCCGCCAAAGTCGTAAAGAGCGGTGTCTAGTGCCGGATTGCCTTTTTGCGCAGGCTCCACCCGGTTATGGGTGCCTTTGGGTGCGGGGTCTTGCACGCGCGGATCGGCCAGCAAGGCCGTGATCGCCTCATTGCGGCCATCGCCGTCGACGGGGTCAAGATTGGCATCGCCGAGAATGACAAAAGGCGTAGCAGGCGGCGGCATCGGCAAAGTCGCATCCAACAAGGCTTGCCAAAACGCGGTTTCATCATGGTTGCGCCGACCATTGCGATCTTTGGGACCGTCAAACACTGGGGGGGTCGCGTGCCATATCAACAGATGCAGGCCCTGATCATTTGGCAAGATTATCGGCACATCCCAATGCACGGTTGTGGACAGGCGCTGGATCGGTTTCATCGCCGCGGAAAGGCTTTCGCCGATCAGGTTGTCTGGCAAATCTTGCCACAAAAAACTGCTAAAATCGCGAACGCTCTTTTCGTCTATCGCCAAGCGCGAGAGGATTGCCGCCCCTCCTTGACCTGCGAAATAGCCAAAGCCTTGTGCATCGCGAGGTCCGCCCATCCGGCCATCGCCATCCATATCAAAACCGGTGGCCATGCCTGTGTTGGGCCGCGTGGCAAAGCGGTAAGGGTATGGCGCACCAGCTGCGGCCAAAGCATCGGCAAGCGCGGATAGGGCAATCAGATCATGATCAAAATCAACATCCGTTAACACAAGAATATCGGCATTCAAATCGGCCAAAACCGCCACCACCGCTGCAATCTGTGCATCCTGACCTGACAAGATATCGCGCAGCAACAGGCCCGGCCCTTTGCGGCTTAGGTCCACATTATAGGTCGCAATTCGCAAATCGGGGGTCTGTTGGGCAAGGCCCGGTTGGGCCAGCCATAGCGCTGCTGCAAAGGCCAGTCGTGCGATCACGCGGCGAAATACCCCGGCACCGCCGCCTCGGAGCTGCGATCTCGTTTGTTGCGGATCATCCCGGCGATACGGGTCATCGCGATGCCGCGCATGAACAAGGATGCCGGCAAGAACGCCCAAAACGCCATAACCCAAACCAAGGTTTGCGGGTAATGCAGGTCAATCGCGCCCAAACCCATGCCGCCCAATTTGAACCCTGCAGGAATAAGAAACGGCAACAAAAACCCCATCGCAAGGTTAAACCGCGCATCGCGTTCCAACCGAGCAACCACATCATCGCCCACTGTTGGGTCAAACGTGGGAAGGTTGGTCCACACATTGAACGCGCCGTTTTTCGATGGCCAATCAAAAATCCGCAAGATCAGCGCGAAAATCGCCAGCGCGACAATAGAGGTGAGGTAAGCCACCCCTGCCGCCGACCGCACAGCCTCTACATGCACAGGCGTGCTGTTTTCTGCCAAGGTCAAGGTGACAAGCCGCACAGGCGAATAGGGGAAATCAAGCGATTGGCCAATTAATATGCCCAATGCCTCGAACAAACGCGCCAAAGTGGATGGGGCCTCGCCGCTGCGGGCCATGATCGACAAGAAAAACACGATAGACAAAAGCATCAAAAATCGCGTGCGATTGTAAGGTGGGGCATCGCGAAATTCGATCAGTCCGGGATAAGTCGCATTGTACTCAACAAAGGTCAGGATGCCCGCAAACAGAGCAACAAGCGCCACCATCTGTTTGCCATCTGCGGTCACGCCCGGCAACAATACCGATGGCGTGGCGACAAGTACCATAACCATGAAAGCACGCGTTAGCGCACCTGTAAATTGTGAAAGCACTGCTGCTCTATCCTCATGTGAGGCAGGAGCGATACGACGCCGCTCCTTTATCCCCATTATTTCCCGCACTTTGTGGCGGACTGCCTTAATCTTGCCCAAATTGTGCCTTCTTTCGGTATCTGTCGCAACCATTGCTGTGAAGAAATCAAAAGTTTGTGGCTTATTCGCGGAGAATGTGTCGCCAGATTGCATCAAATTGTGGTTAAAAAAAGGGCCGCCAGTGTGGCGACCCCATATCTTGTGTGTAGCGGGGGTTCAGACCCAAGGGCGCAATGTGGCAGCCCGCGCCTCATAGCTATCAATGCTGGGCGCTTTTTCCATCGTCAGGCCAATATCGTCCAAGCCATTCATCAAACAATGCTTTTTGAACGCGTCCACCTCGAACCCAAAGCTTTGGCCATCTGAGGTTGTCACGGTCTGACTTTCCAGATCCACGGTAATGCGCGCGTTCTCGCCGCGCCGTGCATCTTCCATCAACGTGTTGACCACATCTTCGGGCAGCACGATTGGCAAGATGCCGTTCTTGAAGCAGTTGTTGTAAAAGATATCGGCAAAGCTGGTCGCAATAACCGAACGGATGCCGAAATCCAGCAACGCCCAAGGCGCATGTTCGCGCGACGATCCGCAGCCAAAGTTGTCACCCGCGATCAGCACTTCGGCTTTGCGATACGCAGGCTGGTTCAACACAAAGTCAGGAATTTCCTGCCCGTCGAGCGTAAAGCGCATTTCATCAAACAGGTTCGCGCCAAGGCCCGACCGTTTGATGGTTTTCAAAAACTGCTTTGGGATGATCATATCGGTGTCGATATTGACCAGCGGCATAGGGGCCGCAACCCCGGTGAGTTTGGTAAACTTTTCCATGATCCGGGTCCCTTACGCGTTTTCAGTGACGAATGTGCGGATATCGGTCAAATGCCCGGTTATCGCAGCAGCTGCGGCCATGGCAGGCGACAGCAAATGTGTGCGCCCCCCGCGGCCTTGGCGCCCTTCAAAGTTGCGGTTGGATGTCGCCGCACAGCGTTCACCCGGTGCCAATTGGTCAGGGTTCATCGCCAAACACATGGAGCAACCGGCCAAACGCCACTCAAAACCGGCATCCAGGAAAATCTCGGCCAAACCCTCTTCCTCGGCTTGAGCGCGCACAAGGCCAGATCCGGGCACGACCATCGCGCGCATCCCTTGCTTGATCTTTTTGCCCTTCAATACGGCAGCCGCCGCGCGCAAGTCTTCAATCCGGCCATTGGTGCATGAACCGATAAACACCGTGTCGATCTTGATGTCGGTGAGTTTCATCCCCGGCGTCAGGCCCATATAGTCAAGGCTCCGTTGCACCGCCTCAACCTTGCCGCCTTTGAAATCAGACGGCGATGGGACGGTTGCGGTAATCGGCAAAACATCCTCAGGGCTGGTGCCCCATGTCACCACCGGCGCGATATCTTCGCCTTTGATTGTGATAACCTTGTCGAAATGCGCGCCTTCATCGGTGAACAGAGTTTTCCAATAGGCAAGCGCTGCCTCCCACGCAGCCCCTTTCGGGGCATGCGGGCGGCCCATGCAATAGGCATAGGTTTTCTCATCTGGGGCGATCAGGCCTGCGCGCGCGCCGCCTTCAATTGCCATGTTGCAAACCGTCATCCGGCCTTCCATCGACAATTCGCGAATGGCTTGACCACAATATTCGATCACATAGCCTGTACCGCCAGCGGTACCGGTTTCACCGATAACCGACAAAGTGATATCCTTGGCGGTCACGCCGGGCATAAGCGACCCAGTGATTTCCACCTTGAAATTCTTGGCCTTGCGCTGGATCAGCGTTTGGGTGGCCAGAACATGCTCTACTTCCGATGTCCCAATGCCATGGGCCAACGACCCGAACGCACCATGGGTTGCAGTATGGCTGTCGCCGCACACTACGGTCATGCCCGGCAAGGTCCACCCCTGTTCAGGGCCAACAATATGCACGATACCTTGGCGCACGTCCGACACAGGGTAATAATGCAGACCGAATTCCTTGGCGTTCTTGTCCAAGGCTTCAACCTGAATCCGGCTGTCTTCGGTCATCGTTTTGGCATTGGCCCGGTCCAGCGTGGTCGGAACGTTATGGTCCGGCACCGCGATGGTTTTTTCGGGTGCGCGCACCGAACGCCCGGTCATGCGCAGGCCTTCAAACGCCTGTGGGCTGGTGACTTCATGCACCAAATGACGATCGATATACAGCAAGCAGGTGCCGTCTTCGGCTTGGTCGACGACATGGTCGTCCCAGATTTTATCGTAAAGGGTACGAGCGTTCATGGCTCTGATCTCTCATATAGCTAGGGAAATTCGGGGTTTTGGGTGCGCCGCGCAACTGCTTGCCCGCGCATAGACATCAAGCTGCGATCAAAGTCGCGCAAGCACAGACCTGCTTTGGCCGAAAAACCGCCAAGGCAAGCGCGCGCGTTCATCAATATCAAAAAATCTGATCATTTCGGCATTCTATCTCTTTCTTTGGGGCGGGGCAATATGATTGGCATCGGCACAGGCCACGGCTAAGCTGACCAAAACCAATCGTTACGCATAGGAAAATAGGGCGCCATGGATCCACTCAACCCAAACAGCCCCGAGATACTGGATGCAACGCAAGGGTTGCTGGCGCAGGCCCAGACATTGGTCCGATCACTCTTAATTCCATCGCGCTCGTATCAAGTCGCGGGTATCGTTGCTATTTTTGTGCTGGCAAAGCTGCTGCGGGGCTTTGCCTCAAATCGATTGATGGGCTGGGCACGCCAACAAGCCGGTATGCCAAAATGGCAGTTGCGCTATTTGGTGACGATTGATCGCAGCTTGACGATGATGATCTTTACCTTGTTCAACTGGACAACCTTTTGGGTGATGCGGCAAATAACATGGCCTTCCCGCAGCCAATTGTTTGAGGTGGCAGGCACCATCGGCCTGATGCTTCTGATCGTAAACTTCGCGTCCAAGTTGATTGGCAACCGTTTTTTGTCACGCGTCGTAGCTTGGGGTGCCGGGATATGGGTCGTCTCGGTGATCCTTGGGTTTGATACAGGCGTTTTGTCGTTTCTCGACAGCCTTGCCATCACCTTTGGTGACTTCAGGCTGTCGGCGCTGACAGTCATCAAGGCGCTGATCGTAACCGGCGGTCTTGTAGCGGGTGCCCGTATGCTAACCCGTGGTGCAAGCAACCGTATCCGCAAAAACCCTGATATCAGCCCGTCTATGCAGGTGCTTGCGATCAAGGGCTTGCAGCTGTTCTTGTTCGGGGGCGCCATTTTTATTGGCCTCAAGGCGGTTGGCTTCGATTTGACAGGCCTTGCGGTTTTGTCAGGTGCCATCGGCGTAGGCCTTGGATTTGGTTTGCAAAAAGTCGTCTCGAACCTAGTATCGGGCATCATCATCTTGCTGGATAAGTCGATCAAACCTGGCGACGTGATATCGCTGGGCGAAACCTTTGGCTGGATCGAAAGCTTGGGCGCGCGCTATGTGTCTGTCGTCACGCGCGATGGCAAGGAATACCTGATCCCGAACGAAGACCTGATTACGGGCCAAGTGGTGAACTGGTCTCACTCCGATGAATTTGTCCGCCTCGACCTTTTTTTTGGCACCGCCTATACCGATGATCCGCACAAAGTGCGTAAACTGGCAATAGAGGCCGCAAGCCGGGTGAACCGCGTGCTGACGGACCGTCCCTCTGTGTGTCACATCGTGGGGTTTGGAGACAGTTCAGTCGATTACATCCTGCGGTTTTGGATCAGAGACCCGACTGAAGGGCTGACCAACATTCGCGGCAATGTCTATTTGGCGCTATGGGACGTGTTCAAGGAAAACGGCATTTCCATCCCGTTCCCGCAGCGCGAGGTAAAGCTGTTGAACGGTTTAAAAGCCGACGCCCAAGTGGCAGTGTTGGCAGGGCAAGACTAAACGTTTGTCCTAAAGCCGAATCCTACAAGCCTGCGAATTTGCCATGGTCGATGTCGCGCTGGCGACATTCTAGGTCATATAGGCTGACGGATTGGTCCAGATACGCGCGTTCCAGCTCTTGGCGACTGATTGGGCGAGGGAAAATGTGTCGTAGAAAAGTCATCTTATGCTCCGGTTCTCCCCTCCCGTAATTTCCGATATGCTGTGGAACCATCGGTTTTACTAGGATCAAAAATAGCAACCCGCTTTGCGTCTGATGCATAGGACACGAATCGCAAGCTGCGCCCTTTGGGGCCAGTTGCCTGCCCTCGCCGCTGCACAAAAGGCAGCGCAATTGTGCCTATCCGGTCTATTTTACGCGGGCATGCCCTGTCTGTGCTCGAAACCTTGGGCCAAGGCGTGCTGATGGGTTGCGCACAAGGGCTGGCTGTGATTGAGGTTTGCGCCGCAAGGTGATATCTTGCCAACAATGCTCGGCGCCGGGGGTGTTGTGATTATATGACAAGGCTGGCGCGTGATATTCTGGAGGACAATGTCCTGTCTCATTCTGATCCTGCGACCGGCTTGCCGGTTGGGCCAAGGGCGCCGCGTATGACGGCCCAGGC
>Ga0213868_10002755_pt1 | contig 16661 bp, 21 predicted proteins | sample PICome_9_FD_160087 | JGI IMG/M metagenome (GOLD analysis project Ga0213868, IMG submission 160087) | Coastal seawater microbial communities near Pivers Island, North Carolina, United States - PICO127 | ecosystem: Environmental > Aquatic > Marine > Coastal | place: USA: North Carolina...
GTTTTTATCTATTGAGTGCCACAACATATCTAGTTGATCTCCAATTTCAGGATAACTATTTCTTCTTTGTTTTATATAATCAGGTTGTTCAGGCTCATTATCTCTTTGATATTGTTTAGCATCATAGTCTGCTTGTAGTTCTGTTTCTAAAGCATCTAATTGTTCTTGAGTAGGTTTAGGTTTATCTAAGTTCCATTCCTTGATATAAGCACCTTGACCATTACTATCGTCTTGAAGTAAAACATCTTTAGTAAAATCTACTTCTGCATTTACATATTTTCTTATTTTATTTGATAAACTTGCCATGATTAATCTCCTTTATTAAACTCCTATTAATTTAAAACCACCGAAGTGCATAAATCTTGCATTTTCTGAACCACCATCTCTTTGTCTTCCCCACATTTCTACATAATCCCCAGCAGATAAAACCACCATTACAGAAGTCGCTACTGATGGGTCGTCTGAATTAGAATTTGAGCCTGCACTGTTTGAAAAATTATATGAACCAGCTAAAACATTTGTTGCGGCAGTTTCTAAAAACGAACCATTAACTTTTATATTAACTGCAAAGGCTTTGTTATCATCTAAATTTTGCATACTAAAACCATAGGAGAGAAAATATTTACCACCTTTTCCTGTTGGAACTGTAAATCTGCCTGTACTAGTATCAAAAGCACTATCAGTATCATACACAACATCATCAAGTAACATTTTAGTATCTGTGTCTGATGCTAGAGATTGATTGTCAATTCTTCTTACAAAGAATGATGGTGTATTCACACCTGATGAAATTCCATTATTTGCTACTTTAATTAATGCCATATTATAACCCCATACTCTTTAGTTCTTCATCATCTAAACCTAAGTCTTTTAGCTTTTGTCTAGCTGATGCTTTTTTGTTAATTGCTGTTTGTTCAGCATCTTTTAATTCTTGTATCTTTGCATTAACATCACTCTCACTTGGCATAGTTGCACCATCTTTAATAATCTTAATGTGTTGGTATTGCATACGTTGGTCGTTAGGAATTTTATTTCCATTGTCGTCATGTGTTTTCCAACCATACCAGTTGCCACTATTGAAAGTTTGTAATGCTTCTTGAAAATAATCCATTATGTACTATCTCCTAATCTAATAGCTATAAAATGTGTTCTGTTGTTACCTGTAGCACCAGTTAACTTACAGCCTGAATTAAAACTTGATGTTGAAAATTTGAATTTATGAGTAGTTATATCTGTCACATTTATAATTTTATTACTTGAGCCATTTCCATTACCTGCAGTGCTTGAGCCATTACCTGCAGTAGCATAACCACTAATAGCATATGTAGAATTATTAGTAGTTGTTTCTAAACTTAAACTAAGACTAGCATCGCCTGCTTGCATAAAAAATCTTGCAACATAATTTATCCAATAAGTACCTGTTTGAGGAAAACTAAATATTCCGCTACTTTCAGTTAATCCTGTTCCAATACTTCCATATCCATTTGTATCATCTCTTTCCCAATTTGCTGTTACATCTCCATTAACACCAGTATTTGTATCTGCTGTAAGTCTCCAACTATCTGCCATTGTAATTCCATTTGCAAAACCAGAAAACATCTTAGCACTTGAAACAGCGTTATCTCCAAGTTTAGCAGTAGTCACAGAGCCATCGCTAGGTACTGTCATAACTCCTGTTCCATAATGTAAAAAGAAATTACAAACACTTGTGCTTGGTATAGCAACTCCAAAGTCTATTGTAGATGAGTTCACAGAGAAGTTAGTAGCTTGAACCACACCATCAATACTAATTAATAATGATTGAGCAGAGTTTGGTGTAAATGCTACTGAACCTTTTGTAATAGAATAAGAACTAGAACCATCAAAGGTAATATTATCTAGTACCTCTATGTTTGATATTTTATCTGTCGAACGTCCAACGTATGGCATTATGCTACTCTCCTATTTTCCCAAATTTTAGTTACTATTTTTTTCATAGTATTTGAATAATCCTTTGTTAAATATTCTCTTGATCTTCCAAGATTATATCCTAATTTTAAATATTTTTCTTTTAATTCTTTTTTAATTCTTTTTGATTTACCATTAAAATTAACCCATATAAGATTTGAAAATATTTTACTATAATTTTTTCTTTGCTCATCAGAGCAAACTTGAAACTGTCTAGCATATTTAATTTTAGCTTTAGTTTCTTTTGGTATTTTTCTACCTGTTAGTTTTTTTGATAAAATTTTTAGTCCCTTTGATCTTAAACTATCAAACAATCTTGAATTTTTCTTTTTTAAATCACACATAAAATTAAAAGCTAAAATCATTTTGGCTTTGTTATTACCTTTTAATATTTTTGTTAATAATAAATGAACTATAAAATGTTCTCTAGGAGTTAAAGAAACTAAATTAAATTTATCATCAGAACCACCACAACTTTTAGGAATAATATGATGTCTTTCAACATAACAAGATAATACTCTGTTCTTTGCTCTATCAATTATTGAGTCATGCCATTTTTTATACTTGTTATTAATAAACATTACTCTGTACCCCCATTATCTATTACTGTTCCACCATCTGCTATCCATTTTTGAATTGCTTGGTAATCTGTGTTTGCTTCGTCTAGTGGTACTGACTTTACTCTGTTAGAACCAACATAGGTTACTTGATAACTTACAAATTCATTATTTATTCCATAATTTTTTGTTACTGTATTAATCATTATAACTCCGCATCCGTTGCTAAAAATGCATCACTATTGTTTGTTTCAAACCAACCAGATTGTCCTTGATTTGTACCTATGGTGTCTGCATTATTTAACCTTCCACCATATTTAGTTACCGATGATAGTACAAAGGAATCAAATAGGTCATTCGTATTGTTGTTATATAATCTATAGTACGAAGTGCCTGTAGTTTGGTCTATTGATGGTGTTGCTCTTTTAATAGTTCTAAACATTATTCCACAATAGGAAAAAGTAGAGGAATAATTACTTGCTGTTGCAAAAGCTGAATTACCAATACTGCCATCTGCTAATACTTCATAATATCTTTCACATCTTCCTAAATTCACATCATGTGGCAAAAACTCAAAATCAGATGCAGTTGTTCCAGCTTCTAATTGTATTCCTGTAATGTACCATTCGTTTGATGTGCTATCTGCAAGGTTGACTTGACCTACTGCTCTGTTTGTGTTTGTGTTTGCTGTCCAAGTTGTTGATAAAGTTCCACTTGAATAGTTTGAGCCAGTTCCTAACCAAAATTGAACTAATAAAGAATTACCATTATCATTACCTAAAGCACCAGAAGTATCACCATCATAAGTTAGTGTTTTCTTTTCCCAAGTATTAGCTGATGAAATTGTATATGCTTGTGAAATTTGTCTTGCATTATCATTATCAAAAAATTCAGCTATGTAAGTTCCAGTTTTATTTGATTTAACCCAAAATGATAAAGTTAAACTCTCAGCAGATGAAGTGCCTTTTTTTAAATATTGCAGATTTTGACCTTCAAATTTTTGTTGAATACCAAGATTTGATGATGCTGATGGTGAAGCATTTGCACTTGTGCAATCCATTTTTAAAGATGAAATAAATCCTTGACCACTAGGTACATCAGTTGATTGAGATTGTGTCCATGTACCTAAACTTGAAGCTACAGTTCTAAATCTATCTACTGTCGCATAGGTGTTAGATGTAATTCCAGTAGCCGAAGTTCCTCTTTGTGCTATGCTCATGTCACCATTGATGATGATGTTTCTGAACTTAACATTGTCTTGAAATCCTGCACTTGGTATTTTTGATATTGCCATAATTTATCCTATCAACGCTTTTATTTCAGCGTCATTTAAACCTAAGTCTTTTAGTTTTTGTTTGCCTGTTGATGCGTCTGTTTCTTTTTGTGTTTCTGCATCTTTTAATTCTTGTATCTTTGCATTTACTTCAGCTTCAGTTGGCATAGTTGCACCATCTTTAATAATCTTAATGTATTGGTATTGCATACGTTCAGAGTTAGGAATTTTATTTTCATTGTTGTCATGTGTTTTCCAGCCATACCAATTAACTCCATTAGTATCGTTAAAACTTTGTAATGCTTCTTGTAAATAATCTCTATTCATTAAGTATCTCCAATTCTAATAACTGTAAAACCTGTTCTTTGTCTATCTGTACTACCACTTAAAAAAGTGCCTGAGGCAAAACTAGTTGTAGCAAATTTAAATTTATGAGTCGTAACATTTGTTACGTCAAAAAGAAAAAAATTTATACTACTATTTACAGTAGCACTTGTTGAACCATTGCCTTGACCTGTTTGAGCAACTATATCGTAACTAGAATTATCTGTCGTAATTTCCAAATCAAAATTTGCACTTGTATCAGATGCACCCAATTGTAATCTTGCATTAAAAATAATATAATAAATTCCTGTTTGTGGAAAAGAAAATATACCACTACTTTCTGTTAATCCTGTTCCTATACTGCTATAACCACTAGTATCATTTCTTTCCCAATTTGAAGTTACGTCAGCATCAGTTCCAGAATTTGTAGTAGTAGTTAATCTCCATTGGTCTGCCATTGTAATTCCATTAGCAAAACCAGATGTTAAACCAGTTCCACCTTTAGCAACTGTAATAGTTTCTCCAAGCATAGCATTTGTAACTGAACCAGACGCTGGAGTTACTGTTTGAACAGCTTTACCTAAATACACACAGTACATATCATCAGATGATGATGTAGCCTCTGTTAGTGTTAAACTTGTACCAGATGCAGAATAAGAAGATGTTGGCTCTTGTCTTACAAAGTTAATAAATAATGCTAACTCATTTGCATTAGCAACTGGATTATCCAATGTGTAAGATGTAGTCGCACTTGTAGTGAAGTCTTGCTTCTGAAAAGCACTGTATTTTTCAGCTGGAGTATTTCCTATGTAAGCCAAATTTATTCTCCTATGAACTTATTGCATCTACTGTTGATACCCAAACATCTAAAGATGAAGCTGTGTCTGATATTACTTTTAAAGCATCACCAGATTGAACTACAAATTTTGCACCACCATCTAATACTTGTAATGATGAACCTGCTGGAATAGGTGCATCTTTAATTAGATAGATGTCGTTAGAACCATCATTGATATATACAGATGCTATAACTGATGAACCAGTTACATTTGAAACTGATATACCAACTACTGTATCATAACTATCTGCAGTAAATAATGTTGCAGCAGATGTTCCTACATCGTTGCTTGTGTATCTTCTAAAATTTTGTGCCATGTTTTCTCCTTAAAGTGCTATTGCCATAGCGATTGCAAATCCAGCTGAAGCTGCATCTATGTTTGTTAATTGACTACCATCTACAGCAGGTAATTTTGCAGAACCATCAAGTTGTACCACATTGTTTGCAGAAGTTCCAACATTTAATGTGGATGCAGTTCCTAATCCTGTGATTTTAGTATTAGCAATTGAATTAACTGCTAATGTAATAGTTCCTGATGAAGTAATTGGTGAATTTGCTACTGTAAATTCGGAAGAACCTGCATCAGCTACTCCTACTGAAGTTACTGTTCCAACATTAGCTGGAGTAATAACAGTATAGGTAATATTTGTACTTCCTATAACACCATCGCTATCAGTAGTACACAAAAATATTTTATTATCATTTGTTGAACCTTGATTAACTACAACCATTCCACCAGATAATTCAGCAATAGTATCATGTTCTGGATCTCTTGATGCAGCACCACTTGATACTGCTAAGTATAATCCATTTTCAGTAGCATCTGTTTGGTCTTTTAATAAAACTCTATCTCCTGCAACAAGGGTAACACCATCAATAGAATCTCCTGCTTCTAAACCATTAGATAAACTTACATTTCCTGTAGAAGCACATTCAGCAATAGTTCTTGTTCTTAGTCCTGCAACAGCTTGATCTACATAATTTTTAGTAGCTGCATCTGAACTAGCAGATGGAGAACCAAGTCCTGTAACTGCTCCACCAGATATTGAAACATTATTTGCATCTTGAGTTGCAATAGTTCCTAAACCTAAATTAGTTCTAGCTGTAGAAGCAGTTGTTAAATCTGATAAATTATTTGATGCTGTAAGTTTAGCATCTAATTGAGTTTGTATTGCAGATGATACACCATTCAAATAACCAAATTCTGTATTAGAAATTGTACCATCATGTATTTTAGTTGCATCAATTGCTGCACTAGCATTTACATCTGCATTAACAATAGAACCATCTACAATTTTTGCACTTGTAACTGAATTGTCTGCTAGTTTGGCAGTTGTAATTTGTGAATCTGCTATGTGAGCTGTGTCTATAGATCCATCAACATACTGTTCACTATCAATTGAGTCATCAGCAATTTTAGCATTTGTAATTGCATCTGCTGCAATCTTGGCAGTAGTAACATTCAAATCTGTAATGTTTGAAGTTTGGACTGCATTTGTTGCAAGTTTTGCATTTGTAATTTGTGAGTCTGCAATATGTGCAGTATCAATACTACCATCTACATAGTGTTCACTATCAATACTGTCATCTGCAATCTTAGAACCATTTACAGCATCTGCACCAAGTTTGGCAGTAGTAACTGCACCATCAGAAATATTAGATGTTCCAATAATTTCAGTTGGTATAGATGAATTAGTTTTTGAAAGTGCTGCAACATAAACATTTGAGATTGCTTCATTAGATAATGAACCACTATCCCAAGTTACATTGATTGTAGTATTTGTTGAAAAAGATGAACTAGCAATCGTACCATAGATAGTTCCTGGAGTAGAAGCTGTTAATTTAATTCTTCTTCCAGCATGATAGAAAGAAGTTACATCAACACCATCTATTGTAAAGGATGTTGCACTTGCATAAGTAGCAGTATAAGTACCTGAACCATCACCATATTCTACCCATTGTGAATCATTATACCAATCTCTAGTATTTTTCATTAATGCTCTAATGGCATTATTTAAGTTGGAAGGTAGCATCCCTTCGGCAGTAGAGATACCATTAAGTGATGTATTGTTTGCTTGTGTTGTTGAATAATCTTTTATTCCTGCCATATTAATCTCCTATAAACCATGAGAAAGCCTTGTCGCTTTCTTTGTTTCTATCATTTATTAATGTGTTGATAGCTTCTTCAATTTGTCTTTGAAAGAACTCTTGTGTTTCAAAACTATATCTAACATTATCTATATCAGTTTTTTCCGTCATCTCAAACCAATTCTTGAAGCAATTACATCAACACCTTGAGCATGAGTCCAAACAGACCCAGATGGTGTTTTTACTTTAATTTTAAAATATCTACCAGACTGTCTTACTGGATTATCTCCACTAGCAACCATTGTAGAAGAAGATGATTCTGTAGATGTATCAGCTAATCGTTCTTTACTTTGAATAGTTACTGTAGATGTAGCATCCACAATAGGTCTAACATTTACTATACTACTTCTGTGTCCTGGAAACAACTCCATTTCTCTAGTTTCTATAGTTCCTTCATTATCTGTTCCAGAGAAAATAGCTGCTTTATAATTATTATCTATTGCACCTAAATATCTTTGTCCACCATTCCAAAAATCAGTATCTAATGCAATATTAATATTATCTAGGTTTCCTGAAATCAAATCCATTAATTCTACAGTATATGCACCAACGAATTGTGAGAATATGGTACTAGCACTAGCATCTGCTGTACTCCATTTTTGAGTAGCATAATTGTAAATAATTACTTTATCACAAATACCAGTAGTATTAGATGTATCACTAGCAGATGGATATAACCACATGGCTAATTGATTGAATGGATCAACCGCTGCACAAATTCTATCTGTAAATGCTTTATTTAAATCTAAATCAAAAAATCTATTAACTTTTTCTGCACCAATAGATATTACATTATCTCCATTAAGCTCAAAAAATCCATCATCTGCATAAAAGAAAACTCTACGATTATCTTGGCAAACAGTTCTACCTAATACTGCACCTCTATTAGGTGAGATTACTGAAAGTCTAAATACAGTTGCTCCACCCACATAGTCCATACGAACTATTTGGTTTTGTCTAAAGATATAAGAAATCTCTCCAGAGGTTATGTGAGTTATCTGACCACCTGATCCTGGTAGGTCTTGCAAGTCTGATTGTTTAGTGCCACTTGCCCAAGTTGAAATATCATTAATACCTGACCATTGTATTCTATTTGAATTATTGGTGTGATTACCAGTTACTAAAAAATCTCTAATTACACCTGATACTTTAAAAGTTGGAACAGTACCTGATGTTGCAATTGATGATAAATCTGCAAAGTTAGTTGATGTACCCATTAAATAATATTGAGGTGCATCTACACCATTACTGGCAATAATATAATTGCCAAATTGTGTAAATGTAAAGTAATCAGTATTACCACCTGTTAAACCAGATTTTCTTGATGTAAATGTTCCTGAAGCTAATTGATGTATGTCTGAATTAGTTGCTACAAAATTAAATACAGTATTAGAATTATCTCTAAATGAACCTGCACCTCTACTATCTTTGGCTATGTTGTTTGTAGAATAATTAACTAATGAAGGAAATCTTTTATAAGAAGATGCTGCAAAATAAACATTGTTAGCTGTGTTTGCACCAGGATTATTATATTCTGGTTGGTCAGGTAGCCATTCTCCAAAAGGTATTTGCATTATTCTCCTATTGGTTATTGTTTGTTACTGCAACATATTTATCGTTAAATGAACCTGCAACAGTTACATCACCTCTTTGTTGTAATGGTGCATTTCCAAATTGATCTTCTTTATCATTTCTCTCAAGTCTTTCCATAGCAGTTGTGTACATTCCTTGCCATTGTTGAAGTCTTTGAGGATCAACACCTCCTAAAAAATTAGCAGCATGATATAATGAACCATATAAATATATAGCTGGATGACTTGCTAAAATGTAATTAGAAGTATTGGTATCTGATAAAGCTGGGAACTTTGCATAATAATTTAATGTACCTGTATAAGAGCCAGATGGAGTTGGAGCAAATCTAAAGTTATCTCCTATTATAGTATAGGTAGAAGGCATACCGGATGTAGAACTACCTTTAATCTGATCCATTTGAGATGGAGTAATATATTTTAATGAATATTTAGTTCCACCTTCTGTAATAAAAAAATCTCTTACTTGTAAAAAGTCGCTTGGTATAGATTCTGTTTCTGAATCTATTGTAATAGAAGTTGAGGTATTCATTTTTCTAATTCTTAATTTAGAATTGAAATCAGCTTCTGTTAATACTATGAAATCATTTGCTATCTCAGTTGTTAAATCTGATCTGTTTAACCAGTTAGCGATTGATGTTTTTAAATCTGAATAATTTGCTAGTGCCATTATAATTTTCCTTCAGCAGTTCTAAAATATCTAAATTCGCTGCTATTTAATTTTTCTTTTAATATTTTTTTTTGAACTTCTGGTGGTAGTCCAAACCAATTACTATCACCATTATACTCATTTGCCCAGACACTTAAAGCAATAGTTGGAATACTGGCTACTCTTTTCAAATCTCTTGATTTAGAATAGCCATCATTCATATTTAGCAATTCTTTGTTATGCTTTAGGTGTGAATCAATATTAACTTCTTCTTTAACTGCAATTTTACCTTCCATGTCATCTTTCATGTAAGTTGTTTTTTGCAATCCATCTAAAATTATATCTTTTTTCATTTGCCTTGACCTTTATATCTTTTTTGTTTCTTCTGTCTTTTCTCTGATTTATTCAAAGATTTTTTGTGTTGTCTTGCACCTCTTTTTTTAGGCTTATCTCTTGGTATAAAATGGGTAAATTTTTGTTTAGCCATTAGCCAGACATTTCAGTAACTGAAACTTCAGCACTACCAATCACAGCAACTTTCTCACCAGGCGAAACTTTAAAAATTTCAGGTTGGTCAGCAGGTATAAAGATTGTTGAAGAACCAGCAGTAGATACAGCAGTTGGGTTCGCACCAAATAAAATATAAACATCAGCAGTAGATGCTATTCTTACATATTCAGTTTGAGAACCAAAAGCACTTGATTGTGAACTTGTACCTGTGCTTGTTATTCCTTGATGAGTAGTAGGTCTTAATCCATAATTAAAACTCATAATTTTTCTCCTAATTAATTAGGGGGAAATACCGCTAGGCAAGATCCCCCATGTGTTTATTATCTTCTAATTACAAAAGTTACAACTGCTTTTGAAGTATTAGTTGATCCACCATCAGTAATCATTTCGATAGATCCACCTTCAGTTACAGTATTTGCACCAGTTGGTTCAGCTGTGTCTATTGCACCAGCAGAGCCTGAAGCTACGATAGAAATTCCACCGCCAGTAACTGCTGTTCCACCGATTTCAAAAGAAAGTGCGGCAGTACCAGTAATAGTTGCTTGATTAGCAGAAAGAATTTTTACAATTTTTCCACCATCAGGTACAGCAACAAAAGTTGATGAAGCTGTTGATACATCTTCAATTTCAGCTGTTATAAAATAGTCGTTTAATGTTCTCATTTTTTATCCTTTTTATTTGCTTCGTTCCGACTTTAAAAATCTTCAAAGACCAAACAAAATTGTTGATTAAATATGATGGGGGATTTCTCCCCCACCACAAATTATTTATTATGAAGTAGTTAAGTCTGTAACCATTCCACTTGCTTTTTCATTTCTTGACTCAAGAGTGTACTCAGCAACCATAAATCTCTGATCTGCGTCAGCAGTCTGAGCTGGAGTTTGCAAAGCAAAATCTCTTAAGAAAGAAACTGCCCAGTAGTCCATCTCTAATACAAGAGCATCTTGACCTACTTTAGCAGCAGTAGCATTAGCACCTCTAATGAATCTGTTTGGAGCTACTTGCATAGTTCCGAAATCTGACTCATATACATCAATAGAAGTAATTAATCTTCTATCTTCAGCAGCGTCAAATCTTGTAGATCCACCAGTAAAGCCTGATAGTTTTTGTTTATTGAAAGCACCAACCATAATCATGTTAGGGTTTCCGCCTTCATTGTAACAACTTCTCAAAACACCTTTTAACTGATCTTCAGTAAAAGCTCTTTGAGTACCATCAGTTCTAGCAGCACCATTACCTGCACCAGATCCACCAGCACCTGCATCAACATTAGTTTCAATCCAAGTTTGGCATCCACCTAGTTCTCTTGCAGTTGTAGCATCTCCAGCAGCTTTAGCATTGTTAGATAAAAGAGCAGTTTCCATATCTCTTTTTAACTCTTTTGCAGCTTTTGCTACTTGGTAAGCTAACTCATTGTTTCTACCAGCAGATGTTACAGCATCATTAGTTCCTGATACTTGAACAGCTTTAGTAGAGATTTGAGTAAAGTTAGTTTCTTTAGTTGTCGCACTTTGAGTTCCATAAGAAATCGCAGCACCTTCAACCGCAGCATTTGCAGCCACATCAGCTAATGCGTCTGTTTGCCATTGGTGTGAAGTGTTTGTTGCTTTTGTTTTAGCAACGCCAGACATAAAAGGTGTTTCAGTTGGTGATATTGAATAAATAATATCTGCCAAATCTTCTCTTATGCCGACTGTTTGGTATGTTTGATATACAGCCATTGTTTATCTCCTTAGTAGGTTATTGTTTATAAATAACGAAGTAAAAGATCAGTAGCGTCTTTTGGACTTCCTGACTTTTTCAACGCTTTAATTTGATTCAACCTAGACTTAGAGTTTAATTCTTCTTTTGTACTTTTAATGCCTGACTTAACAAACTTAGTGGTTGGTTTAACTTTTTTAGAAACTAAATTAGGTTTAGCTGATTTAGTTTTATTAAAGTTCATACCATCCATAATCACATCAAAATATCTTGAATCATAAATTCTTGCGACATCCTCATTTGAGAATCCCTTAGAACTTAAGTAGTTCATAATATTCGATTTAACTGTTGCACCTTTTATAGGATCAGCAATTTCAGGATGCTTCATGTGAAGTTTTTTTTGTTCTTCTCTTAACACTTCCTGGAACTGAGATTGTTGATGCTCTCTCAGTTTTTGCTGTGCTTGTTGAATTGATTGTTTTCGTTTTTGTATTCTACGATCAACTCTAGCAGCTTCAGTCGGATCTTCCTCCCAAAGAGCATCTAACTCTTTAGAATTCATATCGTTGTTAATTTCAGCATTCAAAGTAACGACTAAAGAATTTAAATCTTCCATCTTTGTTGAATACTGGTTTTTCAGACGATCTTCTTCGGCTTTTAGCTCTCTTTTTTCAATCGCTATCTCCTCAGTTTTTCGTCTATAGTCGGCATCTTTTTGATAACCTGCTTTTAATTCTTCAAGGTCAACATCAATCTTTTCACCATTGATAATAACTTGGTGTAGATCGGTTTCTTGTTCTTCAATCGCATTTTCATCTTCGGATGCTTCTTCTTCTAAAACTTCCTGAACTGGTTGTTCCGGTTGAGTTTCAGTTGGTTGTTCAACCTCAGTTTCTGTTTCTACTTTCGCTTCAACTTCTTCTTTTGGTTCAACTGGTGTTGCTTCTGCTTGAGGTTTTTTGATAACTCCTTTAGAGTCCATCAAACCTTCAATAGATTTAGCAGCACCTTGTACTGACACATTGTTCAGTAATGGGTTACTGTCAGACATTTAAGTCCTCCTATGGTTAAGCTGTCTTTCGACTTGGCTTTGATTTAATCAAAGAAAAAAAATTTCTTTGCTTATTTCAACCTTGATGGTTAAAATTTTGTTTGTCGTTGTTGTTTTCTAAAATCTTCTAACTGTTTTTCTGCAAGTTTTCCTGTTTCAATTACAGTTTGAAGATGTTGTTCTACTTTTCCAACAACATTATAAGCAATCCAGAGTTTTTCTCTAGTATCGCTTTCTTTCGCACCAGTTTTTTCAAGTAGTGCTTCAGAATAAAGTTTTTTTAGAGAATCAACTGCCTCTATAAAAATTTTATTCTCCAGTATTTGTTTGGCTTGGTTGGATCGGCTGATTTCTTCCGATCTCCTCACCTGGTCTTTGGTTTCCATTTAGTCCTTGTAACTGTTGACTGAACATATTAGTCGATTTTGTGGCTTGTTCAAGAATTTTGTTATCTCCTGCCACCATCATCTTATCTAAATCTGCATCAGCTTTAATTTTTGCAGCATCTAACTGAGTATTATACTTTAATGCCATTTCTTTTATCTTCGCTTCAAAGTCTAATTGCATTTCTTGAGTTTTTTGAGCCAATTCTTGTGCTTGTAATTGTAGATCAGCAATTTTTCTCTTATTCTCAGCATCAATTCTAGTAAATTCTATTTTTTCAATAGGAGTTAGAGGTGGTGGAGCTGGTGGAGGCATCATTTGTTTGCCAATATCAGGATTAACAAAGTAACTTTCCACATTTTTAAGTCCAGCGTTCTCAATTACTTTCGATAAAGTGTTGTAAATATTTTTTAGAGTTACCATTGGCATCTCTTTTCCACCTTGTAACTGAAATGCTTGAAGTTGTCGTTCAAGGATGTTGTTTAGAACTAGGATTTGTTGTTCTTTAGAGCCAGTTCCAAGTCCTACCACAATATTAATATTAAATTTATCTTTCCATTCAGTAGGTTTAACCGGTACATACTGATTATTTAACATAACAATTCTTTCTTTGTCTTGATACTTAACCATAAGCTCAAATATTTTTCTAAATAAATCTTTAACGCCTGTTTCAGCAAATATTCTAGCAATTAATTCTGAACGCATTTGAGTTTGCGTCATCAAAGTATTTACACCAGTTGCAGTTTTTGAATTTAAAGTATCTGCATCTAATCCTTGAGCAGACTTTGTAATTCCAGTTCTAGCTTCTCTAACAGAATCTAAATAAGATAACATTGGAAATGCTTGTTGTGAAATCGGTTGAGCTTGTAAAGGCTGCATCACTTGTCCTGGAGGTTGCTTAGTTCTAACTACACCACCTGGTCTAGTCGTTAAAAGATCATCCATATTCACCATACCATCCATGATCGCAACTCTGTTGTTATTCGTTAAATACATATTGTCTAATAACTGACGCATGACAGTTGATTTCATTAATTGGATGTCTTCAACTAATTCTGAAATTGATCTTCCATAAAATCTGTGTGGCATTGGAATAGGAGTTACAGTTACAAATGGAACATTATCGCAAGGCATATTTTCTAACACCATAGAACCATCATCCCCTGCTGATACAATTCTTCTTAGTTCTGCAATACCATCTTCATCGTAATCGTATTTTACATAAGACTCATAGATTAAAACTTTTTCTGTAGATTTATCTGTAGCACTATCGACTGGAAACTCATCTATATTTCTTTGTCTAGTAATTTCTTCACTATTGTAAATATCTTCTTCGCTAGTTGGTAAGTCATTAACTTCATCTTCATCATAACCCATAGCAACTAGGTCTGATCTTGACATTAAAACTTTGTGAGAAACAAAATCGGCATCGTCAATAGATTTTGCATTTCTATCAATTAAAAATTCTTCTGGCGGAACGCTTTCAATTTTTATTTTACCAGTTTTTTTAGTTCGTTTAATTTTGCAATTGTATAAAATAAAATCTGGTTCTTGAACTTGAGATACATCTGCTCCTTGATCTTCATATTGTTCTAGTAGTGCTTCAAATTGTTCTTTTGCAGTTTCATCTTCTATTTCTTCTTCTTCAATAATTTCAATTTCATCTTTAGTATCTTCTAATAAATCTTTTTCAGCTTTAGATAAATTTTTGTAAGTTTCAAATTCTACTTTTTCACTTTCGTCATAATAAATTTTTAAGAAACCATTTTTTTCAATTAGAGCATCTTTAAAAAAATTATATAATAATTGGAAACCATTATTGTCTTTGTAAAACACATGATTTAAATATGCGGTTGCTTGTTCTGCCAAAGGTACATCTTCCGCAGTTACCGGTTCGCATCTTACTACTTTATCACTTGCAGTAAAAACTCTAAGTAGGTTTGGCAAGATACTTTCGATTGTATCTGCAACATCAGTTGATACTACCTGACTACGACCATCTATTTCTGTTCCAAGTTTATCACCTAAATAATATTCTAAAGATTTTCTTCTAGACTCAGAAAGATTACCTCCTAAATAGCCTAAAGCATTTTCTATTTGGTTGGATAATAAACTTCTTAATTTAGGATCTGATAATTCGATTATTTTTTTTGCCATATTAAACTATATAATTTGTGTCCACATAAATTGGTTTGTCCCAATCTGATCTTTCGATAGGTTCTGTCACAGCTCCATATCGTACTGAGTCTGCAAAGTGTGATGCCCAGTTGTGCAAAGGTTTATTTCTAAAACAATTATTTTTTTCATCCCAGCGTTTGCAATATGATTTTAATGCCTCAACCAACTTTTTGCAATTGTTTTTATGAAAGTAGCACTTAGGCAACATTCGTCTTACTTGCTCAATACCATCTTCTACACTAAGTTTAGGTGCTATGTCAAATTCTAGCCCCATTTCTTTTGCGGTTTCCCACCTAGACTTATTCGTTCCAATCTCTCTAACTCTAATATCATGGGGAGCTATATGTTTTGAGTAGTTATAAGGTTTGCTATCTATAATATTTAAATAATGCTCTAAACCCTCACCTGCATTTTCATAGCAGTCGATTATTCTAACTTCATCATTGTGTCGTTGAGCAAAGGTAATCACAGTAGAGTCATTCATTCCTAAATCCCACCATGTTTCGACCTCTAAATTATCATCGATTTCAAAATTTTTAACATTCCCTTTTTCTTCTAGTTCCTCAATTGTCTTACCATAATAAGAACCTGATATTCCAGCTTGGAAAGAACATTCAAATTCTTGAGCATAACTTTCTGGCGACATTGTTTGTTTTGCAGCTTGTAATTCTTCCTTTGCTATAATGTTTGTTTCACTAGCTTTGAAGACTGCTGTAAACCAATCTTTATTGTGTTTAGCATTTTCATGTAAATCAAAGAACCAGTTTCTTCCCATCGGAGTGCCTATGAATATTGCAAAGCCTTTTCTGTCCGACAAACAAGGTCTTAAAATGGTATCAAAAAGGTCTGGCGAAAGGTTTTGAGTTTCATCGCAAACTATCCCATCAAAATACTGACCTCTTATGGCAGCACTATTCTCACCGCCTAAAATTTGTATTCTTGAATTATTAACTGAGAAATCTACCCTAAGTTCAGACTCATTGAATTTTGTTCCTGGTATGGCAGAGGAAAATTGTTTCATATAATCCCAAGCGGTTGACTTTCCTTGTAACCGGTATGGAGAGATGAAAGCAAATCTAGGATAGGGTTTATTGCTTGTTAGAGCAGCTCTAATGAGGTGGTTGATAGCAAATACAGTCTTACCCCCTCTACGATGAACAATGATGACATTAAAGCGGTTCTTATCGCATTTTTCATGCAAAAAATTTTGGATTTTTCTTGGTGCGTAAGGAATAACAATTTGTTTCATTTTAAAACAAAACCCCCCTTAATGTATTGTTTCATTTGAATCTGGATAATCGTCTGGCAAAATAAATTGTGTTCTTAAAAATTCAGAAAAGTCTTCAGCTTCATCGTTTGTTTTAAAACCTTGAAAATGTGTAATCACAATTGGTTTTTTTGTCGTTTTATCTTTCATAATGAAGATTATTGTTTTTAGAAATCTATCGTCCATGTGTTTGTAGCATACATTAATTTTAATTTAACCGGTAACACAAAATCAGGTAGCCACCA
>Ga0213868_10002758_pt1 | contig 16652 bp, 11 predicted proteins | sample PICome_9_FD_160087 | JGI IMG/M metagenome (GOLD analysis project Ga0213868, IMG submission 160087) | Coastal seawater microbial communities near Pivers Island, North Carolina, United States - PICO127 | ecosystem: Environmental > Aquatic > Marine > Coastal | place: USA: North Carolina...
ATGTATTTATCTATGTGTGCGTTGAATGAAAATTTCGTGTTCTGTGAAAAAATTGAAGTGTCCTTGGCAACATAAGGGTTAAGCCTCTGAGCCCAAGAGGACAAACGGCAAAGCGTGTAAGACGACGACAAACACGAATAAACTAATAATCACATAAAACGGAGCGACTCTATTTGTGACTGAGGTACAACAACATCGACCATGTTTTCTGTCTCCATTTTCAAAGCTCCTTTCTCTCTTCGATGAAAAGCGAGGGTAATAATTCGAGATACAGGCCTGTTGAATCAAATAATAGCAGGTCTATTTCATCCGTAAAAGACAACGACAACGTGATTCTGAGCACTGTGAGTAGTTCATCAGGTGGAATACTCGAACTTAGTTCCTTCAAATGCTCCTCTCAGGAACAAAAGAACTTTTCCAAGTCGGATCGGCATGCGAAAAAAATGTGCTCTAAAAGTGTTACTTTCGTTGATGATGCTCAAGTTCATACAATCCCTCGAGTGTCGAGAGACGAAAAGCAGTTCTATTTCTATTCAAGACAAGAACTTCGGGGGATTCGCAAGGAATACATTACTGAATTACGAAGTGAATATGAATGCTTTCATTACCAGGGTTTATTTAGATGGAATCAACTAGCTGTATCATTCTATGCCAGATTTCGAGAGTTTTTAAGTTATCATCTATCGACTTTTTTCAGCTTCATGGACCACGATACAGCGATGAGCAATGTAAACAAATGAAACAGAACTGATTTTAATATGATTTCCTAATACTTGATGTTATAATATGTTACTTTAAATAAAGAGTTTCCTTTCAGTTGATTTACAACTATAGATATTTTCATGGTTCCGTTCCTTGAAACGGTTTCATTTCAATAATGGGACCGTCTACCATCGCAATAGGACCACCTCTCCAACCAAAACATTCATCTGCCGTTTCCCTATCGAGAGAATCATCTAGATTTAATATCCATGTGCGCTGAGCTGAATCCAGGTCTGTTGATAAAACTGTATGTCCCTTAAGGGTTGTTACGTTTCCATTGAAAACTAAGGATCTCGTGGGGAGAGAATCTTGACCCCAGCAAAAACTGCTTTCAGTCGTATTCGTATCACCTAGAACATGAGACACTTCAAATAATCTTGAGATCTTGCGTGATTCATCAACATCGTACACTACAAAGCCATCAAAATAAGGCTTGCTAGTAAATAGTGGGATGATCAACTTCTTTGAGCCGGAAAGATAACGGAAAGCCTTATGTTCGCCTTGTGCTTCGCTCCATGACCATAATGTTTCAACATAATTATGAATGCGCATTGGATTTTCTATATCAGACACATTGAACATGGATATCTGAAGACCAGATTGAACTCCGTTCTCGTCTGCGTCTTGTCCTACAGCAAGAAGCAAATCATCGTTGACGGGGTGGAGATAGTTACTGAATCCTGGGATTTTGAGCTCGCCCTTCAAAAGAGGATTCGTCACATTCGACAAATCTAAAGTAAAGAACGGATCGATCTGCTCGAACGTCACAACGTATGCTCTTTCTCCTACAAATCTACATGCGAATAATCTCTCGCCGGTACCAATATTGTCAATTTCTCCCACAATCTCCATGGTCGAATTTGTGGATGAAGGCGATGGCATTTTGAGAATGGACACTAAGTAATCATACGAAATAAATTGTTAGCCACGTCATCATTCATCCATACAAAAACAATTCTTTTGAAATCAAGAATACTAAACTCACCAATACTTTCACTTTCTTCGGTTTGTTGCCATTCATCATCAACGAAACTCCATCTAGCCCATGTGGTTGTTGCTACGCGTAAATAATCTTGATTGCTAATCGGATCGACGTAATGGTCCATCGAAAACTGATTAAGAAGTGATCCTCTAACATCTCCGTAAGATTGAAAGGAAGTAGAAGCACCGTCAAGTTCGAATGCCAAGAATACGGTATGTTCTTTCCATTCACCCAATTCATTCTCGGTATAAGACTCTCCAGCAATCACTAGTCTGGTTTCCGATGAGTAAACGTTATTTGTATAGCTTGGTACTGGGAGAAAAACATCAGATGATGATATAGATGCCTTCGGTATCACACCATCGGTAGCTTCTGTATAATCTTTGAGTATATCAAAGCTATAGACTTGTGTCAATGTACTCAATACAGAGTTCTGAGTAAACCATGGAATGGATGTATTTTCGTCAGAAGTATCCGCAGGTTTCAACACCAATGATACTTTTGCGATATGAGAGCATTGTCCATCCCGTATTGTTTCATCTGCGAGCTTCTGTACAAATGTAGGCACTATAGATGCAGCAATCTCATTAGCCTTCGCTCTATATTCATTTTCGGTAATATCGTCTCCGTACAAGTCATAAATATCGGGATGCCAAACGGAAAGTGGGTAGTCTAGATCCTCCCACGTATTCAAAGAAGAAGATGTTACAATATACCCATATTGACCCACGGAACGTCCTGTCTTGAATTCACCTTGTAGATCCTTGCGGGCAATCAGTGTAAGTGCCGATTTATCAAATGGGATATTCGTAAGATCGTAGATAAACAAACGAGTCTGACGATATCCATTCAGAACTTTGGTCACTCCATTCATGTTGTACATATTTGATGCAGTAACAATAAGACGATTCTCGTGAAGCAACAAGCTGGAAATTCTATTCGACTGGAAATAATGCCAAAACCACCACCCGAATCCCTGTGAATAACAAGTCATGTTTGCATACTCCATCGGCTCCGGACAAACATCAATGCCATCTTCATCCAAATTAGGGAGTACTGTCCTTGACAACTCTTCTCCAGTAATTGCATCCCAAACAACAAGAGTGTCACCGTATGCAGCAAAAACGTGTTCGCCGTCACTTTTCACCAAATCAGCCTCGTCAACTCCTGTGACTTGATTATTAGTACCGTAACTGTTTTCTCCCGCAGAGCTAGTACCTTTCATTTCAGCACCGGCTACATCTCCTTCCATAATAGGGGGAGAATTTGCAACCAAATTGTCGTTTTTCAGACAAGAACCCACACCTCCTCTAGCTGTGTCACAATACCAGTTTGGATGAAAATACCACTGTGCCTCTCTGTCAATAGTGGCTGAAGCCATCAAGGCAACTGCCTCTTCTAGATCTAAAATGTAGTCATCACATGTATCATAAGTTTTCAGAGATGACTCTCCGAAGTAACTCAATCTGCTCAATAAGGCTGGGCCAGTCCCCAAAGACTCTGATCCTTCATCCGGCACAGTCAGTTGAGAAAGTCCGATCGAAAGAGCAAGAACACTAGCTACGAAAACAAAGATACCTGCAAACTTCACTTTGGGAGAAATGTTAGAGCTTTGGGATAAAATGCCTGTATGAGGATTTGCCATAAGAGGGAAAACAGCAGGTAGATCCTCTTCGTTGTTTATGTTTTCTGATGATTCCATCAAGCTTGCACTGTGATCAAAGGAGACTTCCACGTCCTCGGAATCATTGGGTTCAATCATTCTATGGAACAATTTGATGTTGAAATGGTGCTTTTCTTTGTTGGTTTGCTTGTTTTGAAACGATTGATCAGAACGAAAGTATAAAACTGAGAAGAAATATAATCAGAAAAATCAGAACCCGTGCCCCCCAAGCTGCAACACGTGCGGAATGCGGACACAAAATCAGATCGTGGTTCACGGGTCATCATCGGTCACGAAGTTCCAAGAACAACCAAGTCACAAAGTTTAATTCATATCTTAAAAAAGGTGTCACCGTGGTTAACTGGTTACTCGTTACTCAGTAATTACTCTTCTTGACATATCCGAGCGTAATCGACGGTTTTATTCCAAATCATAAACTATTTGTTGAAATATTGCATTCATAATAACACCACACACGGGTATGCTATCCTTTACACATGTAGAATATGGACTTTTCTAAACAATTGGCCAATCTTCAAAGATCTGTATCGCGAGCTTCAGCTAGTAAACCTGACGAACAACCCCAGAGTGGTGCACCAACCAATCCTAATAATCCTTCTCGACGTTACCAACCATATCCTAACCACCCCTCTCGCCGTCATGATGGAGGTCGTCATCAATTTAGCTCGGATGAAGAATATTATCTGCCTAAGTTGATACATTCGATTCCAAAGTACCATCCTGTACAACATATGAAAAAGGAAAAACAACGACATGTTGCCTTTATTTTCCTTACCATTGATGATCTTCCACTACAACACATTTGGGAACGATTCTTTGCAACCTTATCTCATAAATCAGGATTGATCATCAGTGTTATTATTCACGCAAAATATCCTGAAAAAGTAACAAATCTGTGGACTAAACAGCGTTTGCTCATCTACAAACCATCCCATCGAGACTTGATTCAATCCTTGGAACAGTCAAAGGCAAATAGCTATGTCAATAATGACGCACTTCCCCCTCCGAGATATTTTTCTAGAAAACCAGAATGGGGAAGTATTGATATTACTAGGGCTATGATTGATCTATTGGATGAAGGATTGCGAATAGGGACTCATCGTGATGATACACCCCATGTGTTACAAACCAACCCAGAATTCATTCAAAAGTTCAGTTCCAGGCGATACATTTCAAATTCCACCATGCCAAATTTTCTGAAAGACCCAAAGGCTGCAATTCCAACTGTAGACAGATTTGTATTTTTGAGTGAAACATGTATGCCTGTATGTACTATGGATGAATTAGAACTTTCATTGTTTGGTCCAGCCATTGGACCAAACAACGAAATCGACAGGTCATCGAAATCATGCCCGTACCATACGTCGGATGCTGAAAAATCATGGATCAAAGCTATCAACAAACCCAACAATGGATATGCAAGACAATTACAATGGGATGCAGTCTTCGCAATCCCCCAAGATAAGATTTGGAAGGCAGACCAATGGATAACATTAACTAGACGTCATGCATGGCCTATTCTTTCTCTGGTGAATGATGCCGTTCAAAGTATTCAAAAAGAATCTCAAAGTTTTCGAGGTGATAGTGGAAGAAATAGAAATGCATCACGTAATAAAATTCAAATCGCACCTTGGCAATGCTTTCGGAAAGTGAAGGCTAGTGATGAGATGTACTTCCCCACGATGATGGCATTGTTAGGAATTATTCATGAGGATAATGCAGAGACTAATATGGCTAAAGAAGACGGAAATTCTAATGAAAAACTGAATTCAACTTCGATGGATAGTACTGCTACCAACGAAGTAGCTTATCGTAGAGTGACGTATTGCGATTGGAGCATGAATGCACGAAATCCAGAAACGTTTACTATAACTAACCAAGATGAATTCAGTGATGTAAAACGAGTAGTTCGACTTGCTAGAGAAGAGGGATGCCTTTTTGCAAGAAAATTTGTACTGAAGGGTTCTGTAAGTGACGACAACAAAAACGAAAGTAGTCCTTCTTCTATCATCACTGGAGATCAATGGTTTGAAATAATATCCACATAAGAATATATTTGATCTTTTTTAATAGTATCATTTTGAAGCATTCTGCTATCTAGGAGAGCGACAAAATAGAAATATGGGCCATGCTACGTACGATATGGAATATTTGTTACGGCTGGAGGTTTAGGGTAAAAATCCATTGATCGTGGCGTAGGATAATATTACCGAGAGTATCGCATTGGATACACGTTACATTGATACACTCTCTTAGATTGAAACTAATCTACTCTTTCGAATAGCTTTACCGTTTGCCGTCACGTTGAACCCAACACCATAGCAATCATCTAAAAGGTCATGGCATCAATAAATAAACTCTCAGTCCGAGGAGTTCGCGCATTCAGTCCTGACGATGAGGAGCAAGTTATCACATTTGCTTTCCCCCTTACAATTATTGTTGGAGCAAATGGTTGTGGTAAGTATTGGTTTACAGTATTGCAGTGTGTGCAAAGAGAATGAATTATTCAGTGTTTTAACGTTACTTTATGTACTTTAGGAAAAACCACAATTATTGAAGCTTTGAAATACGCTGTCACTGGGTCATTGCCTCCTGGTAATAAAAGTGGTCAGGCATTTTGTCACGATCCAAAGTCCTGTGGTAACTCGGTAGTGAAAGCCGCTGTGAAATTGAGATTCACTAATCGGGCAGGTAAAAGTATGGTAGTCGTGCGTAGTATGGAACTAACGCAAAAAAAGACTACAATGACGTTTAAGAATCTTGATGGTATCATTCGAACGACTGATGAGGAGGGTAACAGACAGAGTTTGTCTCATAAATGCACAGAGCTAGATCGTCAAATCCCGCAGCTGCTTGGTGTGTCCAAAGCGATCTTAGAACATGTAGTATTTTGTCACCAAGAAGACTCTTCTTGGCCATTGATGGAAGGTGCAGTTTTGAAAAAAAGGTTTGATGACATTTTTGATTCTACACGGTATGTCAAGGCATTGGAAGAATTGAAAGAGCAAAAAAAGAAGTATATGGCAAAAGTCAAGGATCATAAAACAGATTTAGCAAAATTGGAAGCACATAAGCATGCTAGCCTTGGGCTTCGAATGGATTTAGATACGGTATGTAACTTTTGTTTCATTATGGATTGATCCCATGATTTGACTTCTCAGAGCTAACTGTTTAAAAAAATCACTGCGGTTATGCTAGTGCCGCCAAGGCCTTTCTGACATAGCTGATGAGGTGGAAGAATATAACAAACTGATTGCAATAGAACAAGAAAAGGCTAGAGAATGCAATAAGATCATAGAGAAGGATGTTGATGTCCATGATGCAATAGAAGAGAAAAAGAATTTGATGGGCCAAGAGGAAGCTCGCGCTGAAACTCTTCGAGCTAGTCTAAGTGAAGACTTGTCGCATAAGAGTAAGGAGGATTTAGAGGGTATGGTTTCCGGTTTCGAGCAAAATGTGGATAGTGATAGAGAGAATCTTAGAGAAATAGAGAGCAAAATAAGTCAAATCGAAAATAAAATTAGACAGCTTCAAGAAGAGGAAAAGGAAAGAATGGGAGAACGCGGCTCTCTGCTTGCTGAAAGGAAGATTTACGAAGAAAATTGCGTGAAACGGCTTGAGCTCATGGAAGAACTAGCCACCAAGTACGGCTTGGACCTTTCTATATCTCAGTCACAACAGGTCGATTTAATGAGCACTCAGATTAATCGTTTTGGTGACGATTCAACAATTGGTGATTCGACAGTTGGAAGTGGCGCCAGTGTGACGATTACATCTGAAGATATTGCTGCTTTTGAAGCAAGCATTCAACGGAAGAAAAAGGAAATGGAAGAGCAATTGATTTCATATCGGGAAACCAGTAGAATTGGTGAAGATGAGATACAGTCTCGATTGAGCGAAGTCTACGGTAAAATCAAATCAATTGAAAATGGTGAGTGAACAAAAAACTTAGCTCATTGCATTAGTCTCGCTAGACCTGATGCATCTTCTTTTCATCAATACATAGAAATTTCAAGGTTCAGAGCAGAAGAGAAAAAAGCTAGAGATGAACTTAAAGCGATGCCATCAATGGTTCTTTCGTCAAGCACACGTAAAAGCGACATAGATGAAGCCAAAGATAAAGTGAGGCGATTTACTCGCAAACGCGATGAGCTAAGCAATGACTCATTTTTAAACGATTGCCCTAGATTGATCCGTGAAAAAGAGGATGAGATCTCAAAACTGAAGGGTGAAATTGAAGACCACGATAGGGTTTTGAAACAGCTACGGCAGTGGGCTGAAGATCATAATGCGATTGATCTTTTGAAAAAGCAAATCGTTGCGGAAAAAGAATTGATCGATGAAGTGAAGAAAGAAAATTCATTTCTTCTACAGAAATTCGGTATCAATATCTCAACGAATACCGATGAAAAGACGCTCGCGTCTTCTATATCTGATTCTACAATTGAAATCAATGATAGACTTGATAGTGCAAGATACGCGTTCGAAGAAAGTACCGAACAGCTGAAAGCGACTGAAAATAGAGTGTCAGAGCTAAAAGCGATATTATCTCATAACAAAAATTCTGCGAATAACAAAAACAATCAATTGGTTATTCTCACAGGAGATGGTAGAGGATTTCAAAAAGTCAAGAATGCTATTATGAGCATTAGGCAATATGAGAGCAGATTTTTTGGAAACAGCGATATTTCTCTGAATTCTGAACCGCACCATGTACTGGAACATTGTACAAATAAAATTGGTGAATTGAGTGCAGCCAATGATGATCCGGATACTATGATCAGAACAATCGATAAATTGATTGAGCTCGGAGTGCAAAAGGATTCCCGTGGAGAAATAAATGGTATTATATGCCCATGTTGTGCGAGAGATTTAGATGACGAGCAAATGGAAGTGTACAGCAATAGAATGAATGAGTTACGAAATAAGGAAAGTTCGCCACTTATCAAGCAAGATCAAACGCGCGCAGGTCAAAATTTACAAGCGCAAAAGAACTATGAAAACTGGAGAAATCTAGGTAAGTTAGATCAGATGGAGATTATCTATATTTTCATGTTCATTTTACTAATGAATCCTTTCATAGTGTCCTCGGGTATGAATGATTGGTTGGACAACAAACGAATAACTCTAGAGCTTGAGTCCCTCAAAGAAGTCATTTGTCGAGATGAGGACGAATTAAAAAACGAAGACGAGAAACTTAAGGAGGCCAACGAAAAACTGCTTTCTGAAAAGGAAGATATGATTGAATTGCAGCAAATGTTAGAAGTCTTAAAACATTTAAAGACTGATTCAGAAAAGCTGGTAACCAAAAGGCGTCAGATAGATAGTAAGGAAGATGAACTTGCGTTGATGGCTCCTTCTTCGGAGGGGAAAGATCTCCGCTCAGTAGAACGTGAACACAGGGAAAAGACGGAAAGAAAAGACATCTTAGGAAGCGAAATATCTTCATTAAACAAAAAGCTGTCAGAATTGAATAAAGAGATTCAAACTGTTAGTCAGCAGGTACGTACATTGGGTTTTACTGTCCCCCTTTGAGCTCGTTCCGTTTTACTCAGAAAGTGTTTCATTTTTAGGTGACCCAAGCTGAAAAAATGGCGCGTGATAAAGAAGAAAGGTATGCACAAGAACAGAAAGATAATATACGAAGACAGGAGCTAGCTGAAATTCTCAAAAAGAATGGGGACTTAGTTTTGAAGGTGTGTAGTATAGGCTTTTTTCTTTTAGAATGGTCAGTTTGTACCGATCATAATCTAACCCGCTTTTTTTTACTAAAAAAACATTCAGTTGGAAGCTCAGATTGAACCTTTGCGCCAAAATGCTAAAGAGAAAGAGACAGAAAGATCTAGGTATCGTTTAAATGCTCAATCTCAAGAAGAGAAACGTGGAAAACTTCTGAGCGAGTTCAATTCTGCTTTTGATAGATACGCTAATGTTCACGATCAGGTTTGCTCCTTTTTTCGGAGCGAAAAACTTCGGCGCCTTTCCACTATTGACGCTGAGATCAAGGCTATTGAATTTGAAATGAATGATCAAAGAAGTAAAGTTTTGGAATTGCGTCCAGCGCTGGAATCGGCGAAGACGCATTTGAACGAGCGAGAATCAGTCCAGAAAAATATTGAAAGAAATATTGAATTGAAAGCGATCTTAGAGAGGATAAAGGATCTTCGTGAGGAGGTTTCAATTTTAATGGATAAACTCGAAAGTATTGACTGCGAAGCCGTCCGTAAGAAACTAAATACATCAATGGAGTTGATCAAGAAGTATGAATACGAAAAAAGCAGACGAGATGGTAGTAAAGATACATTGATGATTCATCAAAGAGAATTAAAGGTATGTCATTCGAAAGATATGTCTCATTCAATGAATATCATATGTGCAATTCTAACTTTCTCGCTAAAAAGAGAAAACTCCAAACAAATGAGTACAAAGATATTGATGAGAGGCATCGCGTGAAGTTGATCGAGGTAGAAACTTGTGATATGGCCGTCCACGATCTTGATATTTATTATAATGCTTTAGATAAAAGTCTTCTTAGGTACCATGGCATGAAGATTGCCGAAATCAATAAAATTGTAAAGGAATTGTGGTCACTTACATACAAAGGCGAGGATATCACGAGCATTCGTCTCACCAGTGATCAGGATCAATCATCTAAAGCAGCAAGGTCATACAATTATCGAGTTGTCATGACCAAAGGAACTACTGAATTGGATATGCGAGGTCGTTGCAGTGCAGGACAGCGCGTTCTTGCTAGTCTTGTTATTCGCCTTGCTCTTGCTGAAACATTTTGTATAAATTGTGGAGTCATGGCTCTCGATGAGCCAACAACAAATTTAGACTACGCAAACAAGCGCGGTCTTGCTGCTGCTCTTGCGCAAATCATAGCACATCGTGCATCTCAAAATAATTTCCAACTGGTTGCCATCACCCATGATGAAGAGTTCGTCAGCATGATGAAGAATGAGCTTGCAACTCATACTGGCTTTGCTATGCCCGAGCGGTACTTTCAAGTTTCCAGAGAAGAATCTTCTGATGGAAAGTATTACTCAAAAATCCATGCCATCGATTGGGACGAGATTTAGGTTTCATGGTCAGATAAACGCTTGAGGAAAATAAAGTTGGTTCAGGTTTCAAAGATGAACATGTGATTGGATGCTTTATGAAGTCATTAGTGATTCAGTTATGATACTATCATAATAAACTAGATATATCTGAAGAATCGTCATCAATTATGCTCGAATCACTCTTTGAAGACTGAGATCTTTGTCCCAAAGTGATGCGTGGATATCTGGTATTATCTAACGAGCTTGATGACAAAGAAAGGTCGTCGAAACTAGCTTTGGGGGTTAATTTTTTTTTCTTTCGATCACTTACAGTGAATGACGAGCCAGTGTATGATGCAACAGATGAGAAGACTGTGCTTCCGACAGGACTCAGAATAGATTGATGTGTCTGACCTTTTTTATAAGACTCAGGACTAGTCGATTCAGATGCCGAAATAGAATAGTTCGTTTGAATCTTTGGCTTCTCCATTTGGAAGAACCTTTCTTTTTGCCCACTATATATTTTTGCTTCCTTTCCCAAGTTGTTTAAATGTTCTTCTTTTGGCGGAGGTGTACACAAACTAGGTGACATTCTGGGATCATTATCAATATCAAGTGCGTGGACGCGGTCTGTAACGTGACTGATACTTGTTAATTCAGGTGTGTTGGATGAATCGAACGTTTTTGGCATAGCAGTTTTGATCAAGGCCTGAGTAGTGCAATCCATAGACTCTAACAAACTTGATAGATCTCGATTTGAAAAATCAATATCGATGTCATCCGGCTCCTTTTGACCGTTCCCTTGTTCCAATGAAAGTTGAGTTCTGTGTAAAGAATTTATAGGGGACAAAGCAATGTGTACTACATGGAGATTTTTTTCTGGGCAAATGTTGTCTTCCGACAAACGTTCGCCATCGCCAACGTTGAATTCTTCGTTAGACTTTTCATTGTTAATCTGTGAGCGGCTATCTGAAGTAGTACTACATTGTGAGGATTCAAATGATAATGAGTCGTCCGATGCATATTCGTCCATGAATATCAGTTCATCAGTATTCAATAGTTTCATTTTGTCACTCATACCAATAGTAACCTTTATTTTCCCAATCGAAGCTGAGTTGTCCAATAGCGGATAAACATTTGTTGATAGGGGGCATAAATAACATTTTGCGCACTCGTCAGGATCCGAAAGCGAAATAAGAGGGCATCGGAAAGAACATAATATCTTGGCCGCGCTAGGTATGTCTTGGGCATGTTGATTTATAGTTGGATATTTAATCAGCATTTTTCGATTAACGTTAGGTACTATCCATAAGCAACATTCGAGAAATTCTTCCGAGTTTTTTATGGAACATTTCCCAGTTATGACTGACTTCAAATGAAAAATCGCTCTGTCGAAAGAGTCAATCTGGGTAATCTCTGAAGTAAAGTGTTCTGGGCCGTGTGTTGACAGAGAGAAAGAAATAATTATTCCTGATGCTGCCATTTTGTTCCGAAGAGGATTACTGTTAGCAAGCTCCCACAAAAGAACATGTTCCCTCAAGCCGTATACCTCGTCAAAACGAATCGTGAATTCGTTTACAACTTTGTTTGGTTTTCCCCCCTCTAGCCTATCAGATGAACGTGGTACATCAGAGAAAGAAATAGAACTAGGCACTTTATGTCGCAGTTCTTTCATATATCTCTTACAACTAAATTGAATGATTGTAGCATTTCGATTGAGATATTCGTAGTGTTCGCACTTTTTTGATTCACATGATCGCCACCACTTCTGAATCGTTGTAACGTAAGAATCAAGCGTAGATGACACTGCAGTTGGTTTCACTTCTGCTGTAGCTTCACCTCCAAAGGTCTCTTCTTGATTGTCTAGTTTTGTTACGGCGCATTTTCTTCCAAAATGATATTTCGGGGCAACATCCAATGCATCAATCTGATAGTTAGTGTCATACAGATCTTTGCTCTTGATGAAAGAATCATGTATGGTATTGGATGTTTGTTGATTTCTGCTTTTGGCATTGAATTTAGGTGGTTTGAAGCCAATCTCGGATAATATATCATCACTCTCTGAAGCTATTGACTCAAAATCATGCACTAATTGGTAATCCATCGCTTCATTATGACATGCATCTGATAATATCAGCGCTATCTCTATCTCGGCAGTATATTCAGCTAAAGACTCTGAGTTGAATGCTATCGGTATTTCACGAATTATTGAGCTTTTTTGAACTTTCGGCTTTAAGTATCGTAGCAGTGATTCGAATGGAATTGCCATATTAATCCATCCGTTAACGGGTCTAGAACTGGAATAATTTACTGGTGGTATTAATGCTATGAATAAAGGAATTTCTCCGGAGTCAAGAAAATACTGATGAAGTATATTCCACGTTCCTCTCAAGTCATAGCAAATAGTGTTTCTGTGGTCGAGATCTCTGGGTTCGTCTCCCCATAATTGTATTTTCCCGGTAATCGAAAATGACATCAATTTGTTCATACTAGGTCCTTTGATTTGCTTCACTGTAACAAAAAGACGACCAAGAATATCACCATCTACTTGCGGTGGAATCGAACATGACATGATAGTATGATTTTTCTCTTTGGAAAGGAGTAGAATAGGTGAAAAATTGCCAGTTTTGATTTTTAGAAAAGCACTGATCAATTTCTAACTGCAGAAGTAAGATCAAAAAACGAGTTCTCGAAAATGAAATGTGACCACGTTTTTCGCAAATAGTGTTAATCGACTCCAATTCAATACTATATTTACCACCTGATATGCAGACTTGGTCTGAATAAGGCAAAAGTCATCGTGATCATTGTTAGAATCAAGTCCAAACAACTCGCACCGTTGTCTGGATGGTGTCCTATCCTGGACCATTTCCTCAATGTTGGAGGAAGTAACACATACGAGTACTCATGTCAGCTAGTCGAAGCATAGATCATGATTCTCCTAGCGTACTTCAAGATATTTACTTTACATATGCTTGCTCATATCGAGATGTATTGATGATGCTAGCACGCACACATTTTCGTCAATGTCGAGACGAAAGAAGTTGAGGGGGCGTCCTATCCTGGACCATTTCCTCAATGTTGGAGGAAGTAACACATACGAGTACTCATGTCAGCTAGTCGAAGCATAGATCTTGATTCTCCCACACCAATATATTGTGTCATTATGCTATTTACTTTTTTTTAGGATACATAATCAAAGTGCTCTCTCTCTCTAGAGAGAGAGAGCACTTGCGCACATTTCATTGTCTTCACGATAACGGTAGCGTCCTATCCTGGACCATTTGCACTCAAATCTCCCTTGGGTTTTGAAACTGTCATCTATCATCTATCATCTATCATCTAGCTACTTAGAGAGTCATACTCGTATATTGTGAACTGAATGAATCATACTTTTGGAACTTCACAACGATCACCATCCACTGTGGTCTCAGATACTGTCTATCAATCATTAAGGGGTATATTTTTTGGATCCGTGTGGGGAATGGTGAGTACAAGGGGAAGTGTTGTGTTTTTTTCTTTTCGTTAGTTACTTTCCTTATTCTAAAATTATTGCCGAAGATTACTCCTTTTCATGCCCCTGGTACGGCTTTAGCAAAAGCAGGTGAGACAAAAAAATGCTTTGAAATTTTATAGAAAGTATACATGAAAGATTTAACTCATTGTTCGTGTTTGCAGAGGCAGCAACTAGCGTTTTCACCCCAGCACAACCCTTTTCTTGCATCAAATCGATAGGCCACAACGCCGCCATATTAGGGGTGAGTTCTTTTCCTTTTTCAAATGAAAAATCTTCGATCTTATCTTTCTGACTTAAATACGCTAACCACTTCAAATTAAGACAATCATGGGGGTGCAGAGATTCACTTCCAAATCACTCGAACTCATTCGTCAGAGAGAGGATTACATAAATGATATTACGGGGTTTGCAGTGACTTATAAATATTATTCCTATTTCATTGGCTCTTGTGAAAAGCGACTAATTCGACATAATCAAATCTTTGGTGGTATTGCTATAATGACATTCTTATACAGTTCCATTGTATAAAACGAATTTCATGCTAAATAAATGTACAGTAAAAGTTCTTACACTTGGTTACAAATGTTCTAATGAATAATAGAATCACAAAGTGTTTACAGAACGAACAGCTAGATATCCTCATATGGCATTTTTCTTGCGGCTCTGCACTTATGTTTCCATATCTCCAATGAAACTCCTAAGCAACGTTGTTTTGGCACAAAATAGTTGGAAGTTGAGGAATGCTCGACCCAGGATGAGAAACACTTGAAAGTGATGCATGCTTAGGAAGACAATTTGCATGAGCTCGTTTATCACATGCAGGGTCTCCACACTGGCATGCTTTCATGACACCATAAGCATTCTTCAAGCAAATAGAGCATACTCTAGAAATAGTCCGATCGGTACTGGCAGTACCATGTCTAGGAAGAATTCTTTTGAATGGGTCGGTTAAACCGGTAGTGACGGATGATGAATGTTCAATCCTTTCACCCATTTTCGACTGGCTTGACTTGAGCGATGGAATGGAAAATTTCTTAGCTGGCGTTTTATATGAAAATTCCGAAGCAACAGACGATGCCATAGCTAAGTCACTGCTATGTGTATCTAAAGTCTTGCAAGATGCGACTGTAGCAGCAGATGGATCAGGAGTGTGAGTCAAGTCACTTATCTCGGTCGCTGGGCTCATACTAGCCGTCTCAGAAGTATCACATTGCTCTATATTAGCAACAACCATATTTTTATCCTTGGAAGAAGCTTCAGTGTTATGATCACATTCTTTGGGAGGAACGATATTTCGTGGTTCATCCACAGCATTCTTCTCTAGAATGATAATTCGATGCTTGAGTTGTTCTATTTCTTTCTCGTATGTAGACTTGTCTAATTTGAACCTTTCTATTTCTTCCTCATTCGCAGCGACGGCAGTTCGCAATTTTTGTTTTTCTGCCTCAGCATTGAATAGTGCCTCTTGCAATTCGACTCTTTCCCTCGTGGTACTTTCTGAACTTTCTTGAATTACATTGTGCAATCTGGTATTTTCTTTCTGCAAATTTCCAATCGTTTCTTGTAATCGATTGACAGCCGATTGCGTATCTGCAGCAGCAGAGGTCATTTCAATCAAAATTGATCTTGCATCTCTAACCTCTCGTTCTAGTTCCCTAGCACGCTTCTCTTTAGATCGATCAATGTCTTCTTTCTCAATTACAAGATTATTCATTTTTTCCAACTGCTGCTCTTTGTACCTCAACTCTTCTTCCAATTTTCTATTGTTCGTCACCATTCCCTCAGCTTTTTGTTTCAATTCACGATATTCTTTTTCTACCTCCTCCTTTGCAACCCTACAACGTCCAAGTTCTTTCTCCATAAACCCAACCTTGGTTTCCATTTCTTTCACCGCCTTCTCCATCTCATCATGTTCCATCCTTATATTGACACTAACATTGGTGAACTCTTTGATCTTTTCCTCCAATGCTTTCATTTCCATTTCCAATCCATCTGCTTTGACTTTAGCAGCATCGGCATCTGCTTGAGCATTCGCAGCTTTCTGACTAGCTACCTTCAATGAAGCATGCAACCTTTGTATATTACTTTGAGCTTGATTTGATGTAGATCGGAGTGCTTCATTTGCATGTGTAAGTGCGGTAGCATTCGATTCGGAAGAAGAAAGTTTTTGTCGTAGCTGAAGGATTTCATGTTGTTGTTCTTGAGCAAGTGTCGTCAATACATGATTTGATTTGTCATGTTTGTTCTTTGTCGTTGGATGATTGTGTCCTTCTCCGCTGTAATCATCATCATCATCATCATCGTCTGAATCATTCATCAAGCGTCTCTTCTTAGTGGAATCAGGTGCATTGGTCGAACATGTGTATCCTGTCGTGACCTTATCCAATGCCACTTTTAGGAGTGAACGAAAGTGTGTACCGGATCGAACAAAATCATCTCTTTGTCTCTTTTCATTTCTATGCACACTATGACTATTGTTGGTACCCAATCGACATGCTTCTCCTTGCTTGGAGTCTTGTTGTGGTCGATTGTCTCCCATGGACGAACGAATGGAGCGACGCAACAATGTCGCTTCTAGCACATTGGAGGTGACATTGCCACCATGAACATCACATACAGATACCTTTGTCGACGACATTGAATCATCACTATCGGAATGATGCG
>Ga0213868_10002760_pt1 | contig 16647 bp, 9 predicted proteins | sample PICome_9_FD_160087 | JGI IMG/M metagenome (GOLD analysis project Ga0213868, IMG submission 160087) | Coastal seawater microbial communities near Pivers Island, North Carolina, United States - PICO127 | ecosystem: Environmental > Aquatic > Marine > Coastal | place: USA: North Carolina | collected...
CATTGAGACTCCATCTGTCACAACTGCGGGTAGTGATGATGATGATGATGATGATGATGATGATGAATGATTCGTCGAATGTCTATTCATAGTCATCTCAATATCATAATTATCATTAGAATATGCACCTGGAATAATCTTATCTCCCTTTCCAGTCAGATGATGTTGTCGTAACACAATTGGATCGATCCAATTGGTCAAATGTTGTTTCCATACAGATTCCCTCCCCTGCTGGGTTATTATGGATTGATAATGTATAAGTTTTGATTTATCAACATGTTCATTTTGATGTTGAATCGCATTCATCAAATTGGTCATTGTAATATCATCTTTCGAGGATAACTCTTCCAACACTGGATCAAACGTCCTAGCAAGAAAAAAATGGGATTGTTCCTTTTCTGGAATATACACCAGTAATCCAATGGTTTGCATCGCCATGATGTTGTTGTTGTTGTTATCAATCATCTGATTGTTATTATTATTGTGTGTTGGATATTCATCCAGTGACGACATGGCCGACTCATTGTTCTTCTTACTATTACTACTATTTCTTCTAGCTGCTCGAATTGTGAGTAAATGCAATCCTGCGGGCAAATGTCCAAATACTAATAACTCTTCATCTGTTCGTAATATCTTCGATTCACTCCCATCGATTGAAAAGGCCGTATTGGCTGGAAGTTTCAGAATGGCTATACAGCCCCCTATGCTGTTATTCATTGGATTGATTGATTCGATAGTATGAAGGAAGGAAGATACTTATGAATGAGAGATGAGAGTTGAGAGTGATCTATCACTAATGATTGAATGAAAAAAGAGAACGAGTGAATACTAACCATCTCTCAAAACTCCAAAATAAGAATTGACTCCAAACTCCAATCGAATCAATCATCGAACTTCTCTCACTTTGAGATACGTTTGAATGAATGAACTCCCTTCTTCCTTCAATTCACTATCCATCATACAAATCTCTATATACAAAGAACAATTGAGATAAGAATGACATCACGATTTCTATCGTCGACGTCCAAAAAGGCATCCATTGCTCTTGCCACTACGGCTGTCACTGGAGCAACGGGGACTGCGGTGTACGTCTATTCCAACGATGGTCTTTCTCGTCAAGCGTACTTTTGGTGTCGAGTCTTCCCCATTGTAGCAGACTATTGGATCCAAACGTCTAGTAAATCTCCACTTGTTAAGTATCGTCATTATAAGAATCATACACTGACGACCTCCTCGGACCATTCCAAAGAAGGGATAGTCGAAACGAACCAACGAACTACAATCCAAAGGCTTCATGAGAAGCATGCTCCGAGTATTTTACAAGTTATGCTTAATCTCAAAGGATTGTATATTAAACTTGGTCAAGTACTCAGTGTGACAGCTCTGCCCGTTCCTGAACCTTACAGAGTACTCTTTCGTACATTACAAAGTGATGTTCCTGGTCATGAAGAATATGAATCCATTGTAAAACCTACATTAGAAAGAGAATTGGTTGCAAATAGTAGTCGATATCAGACCCTTGAGGATATATTTGAATATATTGATCCAATACCCTGTGGAGCTGCATCTATAGGACAAGCTCATAGAGCTACATTGAAACAATATGGTACAAAGGACAATCAACAGAAATCTGCAAATGTTGTGATCAAAGTACAATATCCTAATGCTGCATGGCAAGTACCAGCAGATATTCAATGTGTTGGAGACTTTCTTAAAATATGTATTTGGGCGGGTGTGGTTGATCCTGAATCATCTAAAATGTCCTTTGAAGAATTTTCAAGGCAATTTCTGTCCGAGTTGGATTATGAACGTGAAATGCATAATTTGAAAGCGGTATATGAATCATCCTTGGAACCATCCGCTCCTTATATAAAGCATAATGTTGTGATACCCAAAGTATATCAAGATTTTTGTACAAAAAAGATTATTACCATGTCGTTTCTTCCTGGTGTCACTATGGAGATGGAGGCAAAACGTCAATTGGAAATGTTGGGGATAGATACGTCAGGGGGTCTTAGTAAAATCATAAAAGATGCAGCCAATGATGCAGCTCAGCATCCGGATGATGTTTCTTCTGGTGAATTGGTACGGAGAGTGACGAAAATAGGAAGATTGGTGGATCGAGATGATGAAAAGACGACCAAGTGGTCTTGGAACGTTAGAACGTTTCTGTCGAGTACAGTCACTCGTCTCATTGATATTGATTCGATTTTATGGGCTGTTCGTGCTGGTAAGAAAGTATTATTATGGTACCAAGCTGCATTTGTAACAACTATCCAAACGATGCCCAAAAACTTGGTGCCATTGAATTGGCAAGAATGGAGTGAGAAGCATCAATATGCGGCAGAGCAAGCAAGGACGCTTGGAGAGATTGATTCATGGTGTCGGGCTCTATTTGATGTGCATGGGCATCAAATATTCAATTTAGGGCTCTTCAATGCCGATCCACATCCAGGAAACATTCTTATTGATGTCAAACAGAAACAGATCGGTCTGATAGACTATGGTCAAGTGAAACGATTGACTGCAGAGGAACAAGTCAAAGTTGCTCGTCTTATTCTAAGTGTAGCAAACAATGAGCCTGACGAAAACATTGCTCGTGCGTTCCGCGATATGAACATTATCACCAAAAATGACTCCACTGAATTCTTAGCAACATTTGGGAAACTCATGTTTGGAAAATTCAAACCTGAATATTTGCAGCATAGTTTTCACAAAAAATTACATGCGACAGATCGGATATTGTATTTCCCAAAAGAATTGTCAATGGTTTACAGGACCTCTCTTTTACTTAGAGGACTTGGTGTCTCCTTGCAACTTAACTATTCTGTAGGAGATGAATGGAAAGACCATGCTCAAGAATGTGTAGATAGATATGAGTCTTTGAGAAATGTTTCAAATAAAAGTGAAGATAAGTAAGACTTATTACAAGTGATAGCTGGAACTAACGTTCCATATGGAATGAATCCACCTCTTTAATTTAGATTTGTCGACCCTCGTCGTAGCCGAAGTATACTTTGCGAACCATATATCTCGACAGCTCTTTTGGTTGCATATGGTAAGCTTGCCTTAAATATATCAAAGTCGGGGTCTCCGCTGAGTGCAATACCCTCCAATAGTCCTAAACCTCTCGTTATCAACGCAAAAAAGGGGGGCACACTGAATGGATACTTGAAAAATACCTCGTTCAGCTCGTTACTAATACTCATCAGCTTTCGCTTCCTATTGTGTAAATTTGATCCAGATTCCAGTAAGCCCTCATTCAAAATTTTTATCAAAATTGGTTTCAATTCTGAAACATCAAGGTTCTCGGGAAGGAAACCAAGTTCTTTGGCATCCTTGCAAATGAGACTATCAAAATCTCCAGTCAAGAGGTGCACAATAGCTGCCGTCATGGCTTTTCTAGAATTTGCATCGATTTCAGCGCATAATCCAAAGTCGATCAAACAAAGGCAGTTTTCGTCTTTGAGCACCAGAAGGTTGCCTGGATGAGCGTCGGCATGGAACCGTCCTATATCCAGTAACTGAGTCAAGAAAAGTTCTACACCAACCGGAATCAAACTTCGAATTTGATCTTTATTTGCGTCTGATAACTTTACACCTTCAACCCATTCCATAGTAATAACTCTTCTTGCAGTCATGTCGTCCACGATGAACGGTATTTTCACTTTACATTTACGTTTCTCAAACTCTTTCTTAAAATAGTTTTGATTTTGTGCTTCATTTTCATAATCTAGCTCATTGTATGATCCTCTCGCAAAGCAATCTATAAAATCGACATGAAAAGGTATCTGATTCGTCAAGACATCAAAAATTGTATCAAGGAAAAGTCCATAGTTATTGAGTAAGAACAAGTCGAGTGATACCTTTTCCAACATATCAGGTCGTTGAACTTTGATAGCTACATTCTGATCGTTCAACTTTGCCTTGTACACCTGCCCTAAACTTGCAGATGCAACCAATTTGATATCTTGAAGCTGAGACAGTTTTTCCTCTCCCAAGTCTTGCCGTATCGTTTCGAAGGCTACTTCGTCCGTCACCGGCTCAACAGCATCGCACAGTTTCTGTAATTCTTTTAGCACCAACGCCGGAAGTAGGTCGGGTCGAATCGATAGTTGTTGTCCCAATTTGATAAAGGCTGGTCCTAACCTAGTCAATGCTAGACGCAGCTCTTTAGCATGTTGCAATTCTAATTCCTTTCTTGTTGTTTCTTCCGCTGATGGGAATAATTTAAAGTCGATAATATAGGATGATATCAAAGGCAGCACTTCATATGCAATAGTAGATATACGAGATATGACACTGACTGGCTTTTGTGACCAATATTGTGCGATTGCCTCCCTATCATAATTGCGAGGTAAAGTAGCTGGAGATAATTGCTTCTCTAAAGAGTAGTAGTACTCTACGCTATAAGTGTAGGCTGTTCCTGTAACAGCCGTCGAAGTGAACAAAGAAAAGATTGGACGAGCTTGTATAAAACGGCTAGCAGCTAGCATTTTGATGATTTGACTTTGATAGTTGTATCCTAAGCAATGAATTACAGTCTCGTGTTGTTCTTTGTGTCATTGTAGAAATGAGCTGTTTTTGTTTTTTCTTCTTCTTAGACCCAACATGATTCGGATAGATACAACCAACCAAAGCCACCAAAATTATGTATCTGCCTTTTTGCCCATAAACACAACTTTTTCTATGGCACTGTCAACCAAATACTGTTACGATGAAAAAGAAACAACAAATACGGTCTAAATGGGAATCTCTACCTTGGAAAAAAGTAGATTTGAATCAGGGAAGTAATGATACAGAAGATGACGATAAGTTCTTAAATAGTAAGAACCATTATGACAACGAAAAGGCGAATCCAAATGATCTGTTTGATATTTCAGATAAAAAGGGGAGCCAAAAAGACGATTACATTGATGGAGCTGACGATCCGGGTATTTTCTTAGGCCTGGAGGTTATTGATGGGAGCAAATATAAGGTTGAAAAAGTCGCTGTGGCTGATGGTTTTGTCACCAAATTGATCATAAAAGATGATGATTCATCGGAACATGAAAAGGTAGATAATGATATAGAAAGCAAATCTACTGAAGAGCAGTCCAACAGAAATCACCAGAACGATTTGAAAGAATCAATTTCTGAAGAAAAAGATAGGTACGATGGTGTAGATTTCTCTGCTCTTTCCAGACAAGAAAAGAAAAAGATCAAGTTAAACAAGTTAAAAGAGAAGCGAAAAGAGAAAGCTCTTGAACGAAAGAGACAAAGGGAAGAAAAAGAGACACCCGATATGGAAGTTAATGAAAGAAAGCGTACTAAGAAATCGAAGGATCAAAGTAAAGATTCCGAGAATAAATCGTGTGGTGCTGAATCTTCATCACTGAGCCAACAAGAAATCGACTCGATTCGCAACTCATGGGCAATGGCAACGAGTGGATTGTACTTACATCCCAAAATTTGCGCATCTCTATATCGTATGGGTTTCCATTCTCCTACGCCTATCCAGGCTTCCACCTTAGCTGCTTCGATACTTGGAAAACGAGACATTGTTGGAGCTGCCCCTACGGGTTCAGGAAAAACTCTCGGTTACTTGCTTCCTATTTTACATAGTTTAATGACGGAAGAGGATGAAAATGAAGAAAAGGGTAAAACTTGGCCTCTGACAGCATTGGTTCTTTGTCCCACACGAGAACTTGCCATGCAAGTATCAAGTGAATGCAATCGTCTCATCAATTTATCTCAAGAAGGAGAGGCAAAAAGTACTATCAAATGTGAAACGATAGTGGGTGGTCTATCGGAGCAGAAGCAAAAAAGAGTACTTGACATTAAGAGACCTGCACTGCTAGTTTGTACGCCTGGTCGTTTGTGGGATTTGGTGAGTTTTTGATGTAATGTCCTTGTGTGCAATGGTTGAATGAGGTCTATGAGGATACTATACCAAAATTATTGATATCTTTTTCTCTAGAGTATGAAATGGAATAGATTAGACAATTTGCACGTCAGTCTGAGACCTTCATTCAAGATTGCTATAGCTGTTTTCTTTTTTGATAACATCTCTCATCGTATTTGTCCCTCTCACTTCACAGTTATCATCCGGTGATCATGAGCACTTGAATAAGTTACAATATCTTCGATTTCTTGTCATCGATGAAGCTGATAGAATGGTTTCACAGGGTAATTTTCCTCAGCTAAGCAAGATATTTGAGAAAATTCAACAAGCTAATCCGTCTCTGTCGTATTTAGAGGCCAATGCAGTCGAAGATGACGATACCTCTGACGATGAAGATCGGTTACGGGGTCTTCCTGGAGTAAAGGGAGAAGCAAAGGTACAAATGCTAGATGAAAACATTCTAAGAATGATTGAAGCGCAAAGATCCGGTAGATCGATGAAAGATGAACCTGATGATGAGTCACGAGGAGATGATTCTGGCAGTAATTCTGATGAAGGCGACGATGACGCTACTCCTGAACCCATGGAGATGGATGATGACGAGTATGAAGCGGAACAAGCAAGGATGAAGAAAGAACTTGAAGATAGCTTGAATGTAAACCTCGACGATGATGAGGGGGAGGAAGAAGAAGAACCTGTCAAAAGGCAAACTTTTATTTTTTCCGCTACGCTTTCTTTGCCGCCTTCATCGCATCACAACATCAAATCTCAATCAAAACCTTCCAAGAAGGGACTAAAATCTGTTGATGGAGCTATCGCAGAGATCATGGAAAAAGTTGGTGCCCAGGGTCAAATTAAAGTTGTGGATCTATCAACTAGCGCCGGTGATGAGAAAAAATCGAAGGGAAAAAAAACGAATCCGACAAGTGATTCTTCAGACCAAGCAATTACTACAAAACTTCCATCTGGACTCTCTTTGTATGAAATTAAATGCACTCAGAAGCATAAAGATTCACATTTATATGCATATCTTACGACCACAGAACAAGGAGCATCTGGTACTGCATTAGTATTTTGTAACTCAATTGGTGCTGTTAAGAGAGTTGCAGAAACTCTGAAGACTCTAGGACTTCCAACTCGGACCTTACATGCTCAGATGGAGCAAAAGGGGCGTATAGCTTCAATTGAGTCGCTAAATGGAAAGAACAATCGGTCCGTAGTCGTTTGCACGGATGTTGCAGCTCGTGGATTGGACATCCCAAATGTGGCTTCTGTTGTTCACTATGACGTTCCCAGAGCTATCGATACATTTATTCATCGGGCAGGAAGAACAGCTCGAGGTATGGGAGAAAATGCTGTCGGTTGGAGTGTTTCACTTGTGTCTGCGGTAGAAGAAAAAAATCACCAGTCTATTTGCAAATCCATAAAGGGGCCTATGGTTTCAAATCTCGATCCTGCACCAATGGATAGTAGGCTCTTGTCAGCTGCTCAAGAAAGAGTAAATCTTGCGTCTAAGATCGTGGCATGCGAGAGCATAGAGAGTAGAACCAACAAAAAGAATCAATGGTTCATTGAGGCTTCGAAGGATGCGGCTGTTGATCTTGATGAAGACCTGCTTGAAAGTGGTTTAAGTGCTGGTTCACAAAGAGAGCGCCAACAAATTGCTGAAGCCAAGCAGGCTCGTCGACAGCTAAAGGTTCTTCTTGCTAAACCTATGCGAAAACAGAACTTTGGAAAATTTCTCAGTAACGTCGGCTTGCAAGAGTCAATTGCAACAGAGAAATTGGTTAAGCCGCATATTGTACAGCAAGAGACAGTTCAGAAGAAGAAAAAAACCAAACGATAGGAATGTTGGAGGTAAGTTTAGTGCATTTCACAACCAAAAACGCATCCATACTAGGCCTTCGCTCGATTATTTCTACGGGTAGAAAGTTTTCCAAGTGATGCAAAATAAAATGAATTCACAGTATCGGTGGCGCAGACAATGCGCTACCGTGTGAATTGCTCTATCTCTAAAGGGAGAGAAGTGTTGCTTTATAAAATCAGTGCACAATTCTCTGGGAGGCAGGGGCAACATCAACACATTCTATTTCAGAATTGTTTCTAACGAACTGCAATCATTTATGTAACAGGTATAGCTGTGTGCAGTGTTTATATAGATAGTATTTCTATAATCGCTTAATATCAAGACTATTTTACATTTACTACTCTGCATCATCAAAATACAATTTCTTTCCATTTTTTCTTGTGTTCGTTTCCATTTTTTCCAACGGGCAAGACTTGCGGAACTTTTCAAGATACGTTTTGCCAGCATTCAGTATACTCTCCGGGGTGCAAATTAGATTGTCGTCAACACGAGATCCAATAATTTCCTGGCTACCTGAATGCAAGGCGCGGTGGATCAATGTTTTTCGAAAACATCGTATAGCTGGATTCGCTGTACTTTTACTAGAGAGAACGCCTTTCGGGAGCATCAAATTATCAATAACGCTCATGCAAGCATCTCTTGATTCTTCATCTCCAACTGAATCATCAAATGGTCTCATCACAATATGTTCAACGTCATCTGAGAATGGGATTTGTAAAAACTGCAAATGGTAAGCCTTCCTCTTTTCATCCTTATCTTCGTCAATATTATTATCTTCGTGTGATTCAAAAGGAAGAGGATACAGGATACCCATGACGGGATCAGCGTCTTTAATAGAAACTAAAGAACAAATACCTACTTGCTTTAAGCGCAATAACGCTTGAGCCAAGGCCGATATGGCACAACATGCTCTTCTGGAACTTTTATCTCCAGAAAGAATTCTGCTTGGGCCGATTAAACTGTAAATCGGTATTGACTCGACAGGCACATAACCCAGAACTGTAATTCGTGGCGGTGAACGCAATTTTGTTCCTTGTAAGTCAATTTCTCCAATTGGGATCAAATCGCTACCATAGGCATATGCGTCAACTCTCTGTGCAAGTGGAATTTCGTTCCAGTCCTCAAGTGTATCATCAAAATGTGAGGTTACGTTCCTAACTCCTGCAACCATCTCTTCTCCAAGTGCATTTATCATTGGTGTCTTCCCATCGCTCTCCACCATTACAGCTTCTTTCTTAATGGAGGGTATACGCGCTTTTGATGCTGCCAATGAAAGTCGCCCTTGCACGACAACACCGGGCGCGATCATAAATTCGATCTTCTTGAGGGTGGATTTTGGAATTCTTTTGCCTAAGCTTTGTTCGACAAGTTGATGCAAATTACTAGCAGCAAACACTTCTCCGCCAGTATGCTCTGTCAAGGATATCAAAAACTTTTCATTGTCACTTTTGACTCGTTCATTGTCAGAAAGCAGTTCGTCTTTCTCATCCTTGAGTTGTTCTGCGATGTTGATATCCTCCTCAGAACCTTCCTCGTTTTGCACAGTTTTTAATTTTAGCTTAAGCTCTTGAGTAGAATTTTTAAAATCCAAACCAACCACGGTAATTTTACAATCCATATCATTGAGTCTATAGATAGCTTCTTCCAATGCCTCCATGTCAATATCAACTTGTCGTTCAGCGTCTGTGAACACAAAAATATTTCGCTGATATTGTTTGCTATAAGTGCGGTTGCTTAGTGCTGAAGCAGCTAAGATGATTGCATTTGCGAATCCGCCTTCTCCTCGAAGTTTATCTCCATCATCCGTCACTTGGATGTCATTAATTTTGCGAAGCAAAGATGTCGATGGTCGATTCAATTTACTGAGTTCTGTAATGTGTGGGTACTGAATAGAATCTCGATCATCTTCTGAAAGTATACCACTAAATCTATGAGATGTGCCTTCTGTTCCTGCTGCAATGACACTGGCCTCATTTGTCTTGGACTGAAGCATAAGATCGGCGAGGTGACCTTGAACCACCTCTTTTGAAACGGATAATCTCGTGCTTTGTGAAGCTTTCGATGACAGTCCCGGATACGGCTTTGCCATTGAAGGAGAAGCGTCAATGACGTAAACTACTGCTTGCTTCGATGCGCTACTCATCTATTCTTTCTGTTCTTCGTAACAAATGGATGAATAAGTGGTATGACATTTTGATTTTGTATTTTGTATTTGTGAGTGGAGCATTTACTTTATTTTCTGTTCGCCGGAGATCCTCATAAAGATATTCAAAAGATATTGATTACGCATACACTGAATTTCTCTGGTACCAGAGCCAATCAAGTGAGAACTCCTGTCTTCATCGTTTCATCCTTCAACATAGCTACAGTAATTTCCAACCAAATATTCATCCAACAATTTTCATCAAATCTCTATATAAACCAAGCTATGAGAGCATTACTTCCTTTGCAAATATTTTTGGTTTCTTTGATTGTAACAACGAAATCGTCATTGGCATTTGTCCAACTGAACAGTCGTCACAATCACGTCAGTCATGCCTCCACTACTCGCCCCTTTACAGTTCTCTATGAAGATTTGAATGCAGCTGTATATCGTAAAGAGTATGAAATGAAAGGAGTAAATCAACAACATTCTTCTCTATCGGATCCGATAAGGATGGCTATAGGTTACGTTTTAGAAGGAGAAAATAGACCACCATTACGACTAGCAAAAGCGCTACGAAGAGTGTACGATGATCCTTACAACACCGAAAATGGGAATGGTAAGCAAAAGACAGAAGAAGAACTGAATCGAGAACAAAAACTACTAGAATATGGGCTAGCAGATCCTGTTATGCGTCGAGGAAGTTTCGTTGTTGATATCAAACGAAAGAGTTTATCACGGCCAGGAGAAATTTTTGCAAGATATGACGATGCTTCGATGGTAGCTGAAGCCATGGTACAACTTGGTGCAGACGTAGTTTTTGTTAATGTCGATTTTGCGGCTTATGGAGGCGATATAACAGAGCTGAGATCGGCGGTCAAGGCTGTAAGAAAAGTAAGCAAAACTGCTGCTGTTGTGATGAAAGATATTATAGTAGATGAAATTCAACTTGGGCTTGCAAAGGATGCTGGGGCAGATGGCGTTCTTTTAATTGCTTCTGTATTAGGTCCAGCTCTTCCAAACTTTTTAGATTTGGCCACAACTATTGGTTTAGAGACCATTGTAGAATGCCACACAAGAAATGAAGTACAGGTTGCTTTGGATTCTCTTGCTCAAAATATAATGGTTTCAAATTATGATAGACTTCAGCAAAGATATTATCCAGATCAAGCATATAAACTTGCTGGAATGTTTCCTGGTAGTGGGGGTCCCATCATAACCCTTGCGGGAGGAGATATTCATGACACAGATGAAATGAAGAGATTATTAGCTGTTGGATATGATGCTGTTGTAGTGGGGAAAGCTTGCATGGGTAGTGCTAGAGCACCAGAGTTTATTCGAGCAGTCCGGGATCGTACGCTGCTCCCTGCTGAATTTAGTCAATGGGGTCTGGAGCACGTTGAGTTCGATGTAGATGGAAATATAATGCAAGGCCCGAAGAAAGATATACCATCACCAGATGATCCTACGTCATTTATGTAAAGTAATGTTATGGTAACATCATTTCATGTCTTTTTGCTGCTGTCGTAACCCAATAATGAATTAAATCAAATCGACAAAGCTCTAATAAATGCTAACCTGAACTGATTATTTCCCCCCGGCGTGTGTGTGATGGATTTACTACCACTCAACCCACGAATGAAGAGAAGACCAGCAGTCCCGCTAAAATGAACAACCCCTTGGTCGCCCGAAAAAAATTGACTCCTGGGTTGTAGCAGTGGCGCGAAAAAAAGGATACCGAAAATGTGCAAAATGTGCCACAAAAAAGCTACGCAGAGTGGAGACAAAAGAAGCAAAACATTTGTGGATCTAGAATACGTCGACGCATTCGGCCTGTTATTTGTAAACATCCAAGTTAGATTGGAAAATACAAGATAGAATCTGTTGGTAATCTGCGTTTTAGATCGAGCTTTACACGGAAGAGCAATACATTTTCTGCTTTCTTTCCTTGAAATTATCTCTGCTATTTTTGGCTTGTTGTATTTGACTCAGCTGATTGGCTTAAGTAGTTAGTTTCCTTTAAAGGTACGTTTAAATAGCATATCTAAAGCATCTGCACAATCTATTCCCATCTCATATTGGTCAATAATCGCTTGGTTTGTACGTTTAGGATTTGTTTGTTGAAACACTGGACTGAACTCGTAGATCATTGAAATTAGACGATGGAGTCAAAAAAGACTGATAGATTGAAGAAGATTTCCATGTCTTCCAAAGCTAGCAAAAATAGGCATCATACTGACCGCCGACAAGCGGAAAGTTACGTTAATTATGACGATTTGAGCGATGGTGTAAGTGACGAAGAGTTTGAATGTAGCTATCGTCCTCTCGGATCTCCGTCGCCTACGATAACGGATGATATTCATGCAGAGACTTGTCTTGATGTTTTCTTCAATGAAAGCGAAGCTATGGACCAGCCGCCAACAATGGTGGAAGATCGGCCTCGTCCTCCTTCTGCAACTCAGTATGCGACCTCCATGTTGAAGAGGGCGAGCAGTGTGGTCAATGAATACTCAAATGCAGCTTCCAACGTTGTTCAAGAAGTCAAAGATGTAATTAAGAAACATGGTTATTGTGGACAGCTTGAAAAGGAAGAAGAAGGGAAAAAACGCATGGAAAGACATAGTTTTGAGTCTTCGTACAGTACTGTTCCTCTTCGTCAAATCCGATCCTCTCCAACGCATACTCAGCGCATGCAGCAGCCATCATTTTTGTCAGGTCCACCGCCATACCTTGTAAGAAGATCAGCAAGTACTCCTACTACCACCTCTTTTCAGCAGAGCATCCGTGGCTCCGCTTTTGGTAGAGTCAGTAGCAGCAGCTCCCTAGTAGGCTCAAATACTACCTCTGCGTTTCAGCCTATCACCTCGATATCTATTGAAGACAAACCAATTGAAGTTGTTGACTCAAAAACAGTGGCAAAGAAATCTTCGGCTATGGACAAGAACGTTATCAAAAAAATCAAAGAAAGGAGGAAGCGCCTAGGTTTAGGGAAAAAGACTGAGAAAGATGCAGAGGTAGCAATTAATAATAGCTCCAGCAGTAGGTCGTCCGCACACAAAAGTACTTACTCATTCGATTCAAAGGATGTAGATGGCGCAGATGCTAATGATGAAGAACCGAGCCTGGTGGATGAAAAGGATACAAATCCATCCTATGTTCCTCTGGAAGCCGACATCCATGAGCCTGACGATGGCTCAGTTGTTCCGGAATTACATAGTTTCAGGAAGAAAATGTCCAGTTCAGGAACATCTTACCATAAGATTGAAGATGATGGAGATGCTTTTCGTTCTTCTGTTTCTCAAAGTAATCCGCCATTACCATCTAAACCTCGTCGGTCTTTGACACTTCCAGGCACCCGTCAGGTAGTTACACCTGTGCCACGTATTGATTCGTCAGCTAAAGGAGGGAGCTCTCCGTCGTCTTATGACTCGTGCTCCAATTCCAGGACAACGCGTTCTTCGAATTTGTCGAACAATACTTCAAATCAGACTACATCCACGTACAACTCAGGAAATCTGAGTTGTAATAGATCTGTAACGTCATCAATATCAGCAGATCGAGAGGTGAGAGATGCTAACCGTCGAGAGCTGAGGCGCAAGGAAGGAGTAGATCTAGATGGAAGCATGAGTATTCATTCCTCTGATACAGTGAGTACCCGTGGATACCTCGCTCTAAATCATAATCCGTCACAGCCAAGAGAAGGGGCAAAACTGCAGATAGAACGCTTCTTTGCCAGAAACAATGGAATGTCAAAATCAAAGTCTCAGAATAGTAGTACTGGTTCTCATCCATCGAATCCAGGGAAAGCGCCTGCAATGACTGCACAATCGCCGATGACTGTTTCTAGTCAATCTTATGCACAGTCTCTATCTACTGCGTCTACTGGCGATGAACCAGCACCGCCTCACTTCATCCAAACCGGACTTCATAGTGTAGGAAGTAAAATTGCACCTCTGCCTTTTGCAGGATATTCAATGCTTGGTAATGATGGAGTTATTGCGTCGAGTTCATCCTCGAAAGCGTCCAGGTCTTCTTCCTCGTCTAGGTCATCGAAGTCGAAAAAGGACAGGATCAAACAGAAGCTGAATCAGAGCTCAAGAGTTTCGACTCCCTCGCCGTTTGATTATGTGCCTGTCAAGAATCAGATGACCCCAAATACGTCGCCCCATCATTTCAATTATGATATGCCTCAAGATCTTCCTAAACCTCTGACTCAACGACATCGTGCTGCGAATTCTGATTCAATGAATCAAAATTATGTGACGGTTGTACATGATCCTGAAACATCAAAAGATTCTAGTGAGGGAATCACATTTGCTGGTCATCAGTCATCGTTCCGTCCAACTACTTCAAATTTAGTTTCTCCAGATAAATTTTTTGATAATAAGGATTAAAAATATTTATAAATATTGAAGTGTTATATATGGTTAGCAACCATTATTTTACAAGTCAATCCCATTTGTATTTTAAAGTGTTTGGATGGTTCCAACCATTTCAGCCTTTGATAAACCTGCTACATCGATTTTCTATGCGAATGAAGTTACGAAAATAAGATTAGTTTGTACGGTGACTAGTGACACATAAAAAATACGCGTTCTCTGAGGTACTTACCCGTGTTTCTAGATATTCAGTCAATTGCGCTATCGTCTTTCTTTTCAAAGTAGATTCACTTAGCGCGCCCCATGGATTTGCATCATTCTCCGAAGTTTTTTTGGTATTTTTCTTCGCTGGTGCTGCCTCTTTCTTTTTTGGTGCGACCTTCTTTACTGGAGTTGCTTTCTTTGCTGCTGTGGTCTTTTTCACTGTCTTCTCAATGGTTTCTTCAGCGACAGTCGCTTCAGCTGAATCACTCTTTGGAGCCCTTTTGGACTTGACAAGATCTATAGCGTCTGCTTCATACTTAGCCTTGAATTTAGCGTAAGTCATCTTCTTATCACTAGCTTCATACGCAAGTTTAGCCGCGGCATCATAAGGAATCGAAACATCAACGACTTCTGCCTTCTTTTTTGACTTTGCAGGTGCCTTTGCTGGTGTCTTAGTCTTTGATGCCTCTGCTGCGGCTTTCTTAGCTGGTTTTTTTGCATTCATCTGATCTATCTCTTTCAGAATCTCTAACACCTTTGCATCTTCGTCTGGGTCACGAGGCATTCTCTCTTTCACAATTGGAGCTTCAACTCCAACCACAGCTGCAGCAGCAGGATTCAATTGCATCGTAAGCTTTTCAATGGTTTGTCTAAGTTGATCGTTTTCAGCTGTGAGTCTCAACAGTTCCTTTTTAGTCATTTCCTGATGTGACAAGAACATTTTATGAATGAGCAACGGTGTAGAATAGAAATGCTTGGTTCCAATGATTCAAGTCAACGAAAAACATTCAAATTGCAATTTTTTTAAAACTCACCTTCTCCAAAGCAATTTGAGCCAATTTACTTTCCATAAGCATTTTATTATCCGTTGGAACTTTTGGCATATTCTTCACCAGCTCCTTAGCGGCTTTTGCCCCTTCTGCAGCCAAAGCCGCTGCGGCAGCTGCTTCCTGTGCAGAAAGTTTGGCATTGGTTAACTCCTTTTCGAACAATTGTTCCGCTGCTTCTTTTCCTGCTTGTCTTTGACCCGAAGCAAACAATAAAGACGCCGCAGTTACATACCAAGCGCCATACTCGTCAAGTTGCAAATTATCAATGAGACCCTGAACGTCAGGACTGCTGTACGTCGCACCAGCCGCAGTACCAGCACTGATGACGGGAAATTTGATATTCGATACCCCAGGGGCGTTACCAAGAGATGAAAATCCATCAACAAGATTTGATTTCAAAAGAGATAACTTTTCCTGCATTTCTGAGAAATTGGCTGCCCCACTGTCCACGGATTCATTTGAACCCAATTTTGTAATATACTCAAACAAAGTGGGTACCTTATCAGGCACTCCCGTCGAACCTGTTGCTGCAATAGCAGCAGCCTTAGCTGCAGCTTTTGCGGCAGCAGCTTCTTTGGCTTTGGCTGCTGCCGCTGCTTTGGCTGCTGCGGCAGCTGAGGCATTTGCGGCCATGGCGGATTTGAGAGCTGCGGCCGGAGCGGCGATGGAAGAAGCAGCCAGATCAGCCTTGTCAGCAGCATCCATGGCAGATGAAGCAGCTTCATTTATTTGCTGGATAATATCATTCATTTTATCTTGTGCATCGGCCACGTTCAGAAGAGGTTCGGGAGAAGGGGTGTTGATGACCACGTTGTTGGTTGTATCACCAGTGGTGGTAGGTGCTACTTTGTTAAGAAGATTGGCATATGGATCTTCTGCAAAAAGACGTGTCTGTCTGACACGAACAATATTATTGGATTGAAAGGCAGCATTTGCAGTAGTTGGGGTGCTAACAAGTAGCATATGGAGCAAACTGATAGGAACAGAAATTATCATGATGTAATTCTTTTTTCGAATTTTTGAAAATGAGCGAAATGAAGTGTTTTTTTGAAACGAAGTTGAAACTGCAAAGTGATTCGACGTTAAATAGTAGAAAGATCACGAACAGGATTCAACGATGATGATTGGCTTCTTGAGTAGACAGACAGACAGACTACAAACCACAAACGATATATAACTTGCTTTTTGATGGATAATTTGATTTTCGGTTAGAAAAAACGGGAGAGGGGGGAGATCTTTTGAAATTCAAGGTGTTGGCGGGCGATTTTTGGAAATGATAAACTGATTCTTGAGTATCCCTGAAGATTCCTTGGGAGAATCTTGTGTCAACAGTCAAACGT
>Ga0213868_10002764_pt1 | contig 16641 bp, 11 predicted proteins | sample PICome_9_FD_160087 | JGI IMG/M metagenome (GOLD analysis project Ga0213868, IMG submission 160087) | Coastal seawater microbial communities near Pivers Island, North Carolina, United States - PICO127 | ecosystem: Environmental > Aquatic > Marine > Coastal | place: USA: North Carolina...
AGCGACCCGAGCCACAAAAACGAGCATCGAGCGCGCCTTCTTCGCTTTCGAGTTTCACCATTGTTCAACTGAACCAACTCGGTCCACGGTCCTCACTTTCACCTCGTTCAAGTCACAACAGACAAATCCAAATGAGTACTTCCGATTCGGATGACGATGATGATCTTTTTGCAGGAGCTCCAACTTTTAAACGCGAAAGTAGAGCAGCTAAAGCGAAACAAACTCGCACCTTCAATTACCTCGACAAAATGTTGAAACACACTGTAGAAAACAGTGAAAAGCGCCAAAAGATTGAATCGTTGATGAAAGAAAGTAAGGATGGACCGGGTGATCAAAGTGATGTCATTTTTTCTTTGAAGAAGGAAGAACCAGATTTGCATGGAACAAAAGAGTGCTACGATGATAATGATGATAGATATTGGGAAAAAGTGGAATCTATGGCCCAAATTGCGAATGAAACAGCACACAAACGGGATCAGAGGCGTAGAGATTTAGAAGATTTAATCGATGGTTATAATGTGAATAGTCAAGATGGTTTTACATTGGAAGATGAACTTTATTCACCGATGAAAGCTAGGGAAAAGCGTCAAGATAGAATTCATGCGGAACAAGTGGGGACGTCGTCCAATGTCGGTTCAAGAAGAATATTTGGATATTCTGCAAGTGTGAGTAGTGATACATTTGCCCCGACATTTCCATTGTTCTCATCTCTCGATGAAGAAACGTCAGCTTTGAATGAAATTTTGAGATTTGATTCATCTTCTTTACTGGACCAAGACATGAAAAGCAAATTTGAAATTTTCCAAGAAAAGGTTTTATATCCATTCAATAGGACTCTTCAGATGGACGTATTAGAAGATGCTATCAGACTGAAGCGGAAAGAATGGTCTGCTGGCATTCCATATGCTTCAGAATTCATGGAATGGTTAATACGAGCTGGACTTTCCTGTCTTGATCAAACATCAACATCTTCGTCATGTATTTTCGATCTTGCACAGACATTGTTGAGAAACGATGTGGATATATTTAGATTACATGATGTAGGAAAATATGATTGGCATAATGACAAACTTTCCTTGTCAGAATTGTCACGGATATTATACAACGACTACGGAATGTACTCATCGAAACATACTCCGACGGAAAACGACGAAGAACCCCAAAAATCATTCGAGTCTTTTCGAAAAACTCTGAGTTTAAGTCGTACTCTGCAACTTTGGGATACATTTATAGAGAAAAGATACGTACAAAACCAGGATTTTATCATTTCGTCCAACGGTGCCACTAGCGACCAAAACGAAGGATGGACGATCGAACATATCATTCGAGACCTTATTGTGTCTCTTCTTGACCCACATTGTTACAATGACTCATTGTAAGTTGTGATTTTTTGTGTTTGTTCTTCATGTTTGCACCATTTCACTCAGCTGGTTTCTCCTTTACTCTTTTTATATACATACAGAAACGAACGATTGCAAAATGCAACCATCAACCTTATTTGTACAATTTTCAAACGCATCGCTTTACGGAATGAGGAAATCCATGCACATAACCATTTCCTATGGAAATCATACTCATCAGAATCAGGTTATGATAGAAAATCAGAGTGGTTAAAGACTTTATCTAAAATGGTGATAGAGAAGATATCTACACTTCCAAACCCATGGCTTCCATTAGCTCTGGCTTACAAAAATGTTCCATACAAAGAGAATGATGATGATTTGCTTTTCATCTTTTCGGTATATTTGGCATATGAAAGTCTTACGCATTGCCTAGGTGATACACTACAAGTTCCTCTCGCAAATAAAATTCAGAGCAAATGTCTTGCAATAGTCAAAGACACGAATGAAAATCTTACGTTGGATGATGCATGTCTGAGATTTGAAGCTATTGCAATGACTGAAGTGGCACTGAGTGAGTTATTGCAAAGTGATGGTCTAAGAAGTGACCCCCCAAAATTTCTCTGCATTCTAGAAATTGCATCAGACTGTGAAAGGTCGGTTCATAAATTACTGCAAAAGAACGATGCAAAAACATCCGCTGGTGGTCTGTACCAAAGTACTGCAGAAGCTACTGCAATGTTTCACTACTATGGTCGCCTTATAGACTTATGTACAACTTTGAGAAAGTCAGTCAATTCTGTTATATCCGATAGTAATTTACGACGAATCAAAGAATTATTGAGTTTTCTGTTGACGGATTATGGAGTTCGCAAAAACCAAGCATGCATACTTGCAAAGATTTCAGACAATAGCAAAAGAAGACAGTCTTCTCTTATGAGTTTCATTCAAAAATCACCACAAGAAGAAGGAATCAATAGTGAAGAAGATGAAGGTAATGACAGTGATGAGTCTTAATGTTCCTAACTAAGTAGATTTTGTAATCCTGTTACTTAGTAAAGTTCATTGAGAGAAAAAAAATGACACCTTCCTTGCAGCTGACGTCATAGTGACGTGTTCAAATCACAACGGAAAGTGGCTTCCTCGAAAGGATCTCGAAGATCCGCAATCACAGAAAATATCCAATCAACGGAAACCACAAAAATAAATCCCCTGTCTTTCAAGTGAGCGGAACTAAGTAACTAACTAACTAATAAAAACAAATATGGCCGCAGCAGCTAAGAAGGATACATCCACCATTAAGCTTGTAAGTTCAATCATAATCTCAGGGAAGATCAGGATGTTGTACTTTGACATGTTGGCACTCACGTCTTGACGCCTCCGCCTCTTGTTCTTAAAAAAAGGTTTTATTGGTAATTGCCTGGTATGCAGGTAACACTCTCTACAATGTTTACAACAAGAAGGCATCTTCCATGCTTCATGCTCATTGGTTCATCGCTGCTGCTCAACTTGTTGTTGGAATGATTTGGTCCTTAGTCATGTGGGGAACGAACATGAGAAAGAAACCCAACCTTACCGCGGCTGACATTACCGCATGTCTCCCAATTGGATTGTGCATGTGCATCGCTCACGGAGGATCTGTACTTGCCATGGGTGTGGGCGCTGTCAGTTTCGCTCAAATTGTCAAGGCTTGTGAACCTGTGTTCGCTGCAGTAGTTGGCCTTCTTGTACCCCCTGCCGATGTTAAGCCCATGCTTGCATACGCCATGCTCATTCCTATTGTTGGTGGAGTTGGTCTTGCATGTGTCAAGGAAGGGAAGGGAGTTGATATCAATTATGAGGCTTTTGCATACGCCAGTATCGCCAACGTTGCTGCTGCATTCAAAGGTAAGCTTGGTGGATCTATCACCAAGGCTTTGAAGGGGGATGCCAGTAAAAACATGGACTCTGCAAATGTTTATGCTGTCAACAACATTATCTCATTCTTCTTCACCGTACCCATGGTGATTTACTCTGAATCTGCCACTCTTAAATCTGAGTGGGCTCATGCTTGTGAGGAACATGGAGCTAATGCCGTCATTATGAACATTGCTCTTTCTGGATTCTTCTTCTACATTTACAATGAATTCGCATTCGCTTTCACTGCAAGTGTCGGAGCCGTAACTAGCTCAGTTCTCAACACTGCCAAGCGTGTGATTATTATTGTTGTGTCTGCCATTATTTTCAATGAGGCAATGGAACGCAACACTGTAATTGGATCTGCAATCGCCATCAGCGGAACTTTCGCATATTCTCTTGCATCTAAGATGGCACCTGCACCCAAGAAGAAAACGGCATAAACCTTTTAGATGAATTTTTGGGGATCTCATAACACACTTCAATTTTAAAAAAGATACTAGAGAATTAGTTTTTATTGGTAATAGAAATGGAATTATGTTCACTTATACTTTTCGATTTTGCAATTTGGACACTCAGAGACTGGAAGACAAGGTTTAGCAAGCAGATCACCACTCATGATGAAATTTCTAACGTTGCATACTTTCCTAATATCCTCTTCACAATTAGTATCAGGGATTTCGTACCGAAATACTGCCTCCTGACCTATTGCCTCGGCACAAGTGACTTCCATGGTATGAATACCTCGCTTTATTAAGTATGTTGCATCCAACTTAAGAAGAATTTCTCCCCATAAGAATATAGCAAGCTCTTCTGCTGTAGAATGTACAATAGGAAGCATAGCACAGTCGCTTTTCGGGAACACAAACTCGGCTCCATCTTGACAGACTAATTTCACGGTTTCACTTCCAGCCTCGTTTCTACATTCCGTTATGTCAATGGCATTTGAGTAAATAGGGCATATAAAATATTCATTAAGTGACTTGCAAACATCTTTTGTTGCTTTTTTAACATCACCAAAATCAAGAACGTATCCATCTTGCCCGATTTGTCGGCTGCCTAAGAGTCGTACACTCAGTTTGTAGTTATGTCCATGTAATCTCTCTCTAAAGCCCGGAAACGCTACAAAGTGAGCAGCATTGAATTTGAAGGTTTCCTTACTTACATTTACCTCGAACGTAGTCCGATGTCCTGGTGTTGTCGAAGCCATGAATAAAAGTGTGGAGATTTCGTATTGAAAAAAAATGAAAAAAATATTGGTTACAGACAAATTACGGATTACTACTGAACTCACTTTTCTAATTATTCTTTTGAATACTTTATACTCTTCCAAGACCTCGTTTGATTCCAAAAAGTTTCTGATGCATCATACTATCAAATAACCATGAAGTTGTGAAAAAACCTGCTCCATTCTCTGCTGCGACTTGAGCATTTTCATTGTCTCGTTGATCGGGAGTTGCAGGATCAGAAGTCAACACGATCACATGAGTAGGATCTTCTTCCACTGGAATGGGAATATCACTTGTAGTAATCCACTGTCCTCCTGCTGCTTTGATCATCATCTGCAACTCAGATTCTTTCGGTGCTTTATTGCCAGCAACACCGTCGCACACGAGAATCTTCCATCCATACAACAATCCACCTTCATTTCTACGTTCATTGCCCTCTCTGAGAGTCATTTTCATTGAAAACCCATACGCCTTTTCGGCGACTCGATCATTCAAGAGTAAATAAGGATTTGGTGACATGATTTGAATAGATTTATACGAATCTTCGAGCCAGTCTAGCCTCATTATGTTGGGTGTAACACAAAGCGATGCCATCAACTTGGCCGTGCGACGAATTTTATGCTCTCCATCCCCAGCAATGACATGAGTGGCAAGAAGAGGATCGTCAACAATTTCAATGCCAAGAATACTACACATCATCAAGATTCTATCCGAAACTGGAACATTCAGTATCAGAAGGCGAACCTCTGAGCCAACCAAGGGAGCCAGTGGAGCCGGAGCGAGTGTTGTTGATTTTCGAGCAGACGCAAAAATACGCTTGGGTGACGTATTTCCTTTTTTCAGTGGAGTTTTGGTAGAGGTTTTCGAATATATGCTGTTTGAAGGCGAACCCACGGATTTAGAAGTTGTCTCGCGCTTTCTTGCGACCGGAGTATCTCTTTTCACTTCGGACATGGCCCTTCTAAATCTCCTACTGGATTCAACTGTCATGGGAATATTTTCTTCTTCTTGCACTTTTCGCACTCTTCGATTTGTATCAACGGTTTGCGGGACCTTCTTGCGCATCGTCGTCACCCGTTTGCTAGGCGTTCGCTCCACCTTCTGCATAGGTGTCCTCATTGCCACACCACTAGGAGAGCCCATGCCAAGAGGAGAAACATCTACTACTACTTTTTCAGTGATTTGACCCTTGCTTGGAGTTTCGTAATTTCCGATAGATTTACGAGTAGTAATGGTAGTTTTTCCGATAGAGGAGTGGGAGTAGTTATCGATACCATGTTCTTTGCCTTCTTCAGTCTTTCGCGACTTCGAGGAACCGCTAATACTTTTAAGCTGATCTTCCAGTGGTACTCCTTCAATAATCGGCGTCTTTCGCTTCACGCTTTTCTTCGAACTAGCTGCGCTCTTTACTGACGGTGCAGATTTAATTGACGTTGCAGGTTCATTATTTCTCGAAATCTCTTTGTCTTTTTCTGTTCGAAGTTGGTCAATAAGCTTTAAAGTTTCCAACGATTCCCGATTATGTTCTTCTTCGAGTTTTGTGATGGCCGACTGGTGATCTCTTTTCATAGTAGCGATAATGTCTTTCAACTCCTTGTTATTTTTATCAAGAACTTTCTTTTCATCTTGCAAGGCGATCACCATATCCTTTAGTTCGTGATTTTCTCTTGTGTGATTTTGATGAACTCTGTTCATCTCCGACATGTGATTCCGCCTCAGTTCTTCAATAGTTTCATTGAAATGCTTCTCTGCCTTAACAGCACTTTCATCGTGCTTCCTCACCTCAGATGCAATTTTGGATTGTAACTCTCGAATTTCTTTTTCATAATCTCGTATTTCTTTTTCATATTTCAGTTGATCTTGGCTAGCGAGTTTTCCGGAGTGAGTTATGACATCAATCTCTTTCGTAACACGGGTAATCTCTTCTGATTTTGCCTTCAAATCGAGTTGTAATTTTTCTATCAATTCATTTTTGTGTTTCATATTGGAATTGAGTATCTCAACTTCCTTAGCCTTGTATTGATTCGAAATAGTCAATTCTTCAATATGAGAGCATTTGCCACTAACCTCGTCCTCAAGACTTTTCATTTCGTTGGAAAGCTCAAGGACCTGTTTTTTCATGTTCTCGTATTCTTCCTTGAATGAGCTCAAATCCTTTTCTGCTTTGAGACTGGCTTCTTCAAGGACCTCTCCACGCACTCTCATTTCCGTGTCCTTCACCATATGTTCGTACTTTATGCTCATTTCTTTCTGTGAAGCTTTCATACTTTCCAATTTATTCTCATAGTCCTTGCGAATTCTTTGTTCGGTCTCCTGTACAGCACTGTTCACTGCTAAGGTAACAGCATCATCAGTCTGGTCTTGAGGTCTGCTGAACTTCTTGATCTCTTCTTTCGCATGTGCAAGATTCTTCTTCAAAACGTTGACTTCATTTTCCAACGATGCAATCAGTGCATCCGTCTCTTTAGAAGAGCCATTCTGACCTCCAAGAATTTCCAGTTTTTCATTCTCCATGGTGAGTTCCACAATTTTGTGTTTCATATCTTCATATTCTTCATTGAAAGCTTCCATTTTTGCTTCATATTGCGCTTTCGCTTCTACCTCCACTTCCTCACGCACTCGACTTTCGGCATCTTTTATCAGCTTATCGTACCTTTTCTTTAGATCTTCTTGAGCTGCTTGCATTCCAGAGATCGATATCTCAAAATCTTCCTCCATTTCGGCACGGACCTTGTCCACTGCTTCCTTTACAGCAATTTCAATATCTGCTTCACTTTTGCGCTCACGATGAGCATTAGCCTTCATCTCCTCTAATATGATCTTTTGACTCTGTTCCAGAACCTCTGCCTTCGATGCCTCAATATCATTCTCATGATGTCTGCGCAATTCCTCAATGTGAAGTTCCATATTATGACGTTCTTGATCCAACATCAACATATCATTTTCGTGGATCGATTCCCACTTTGCGTGCAACTGACGCAAGGATCTTTCGTACTGGTTAAATGAAATTTGGTTCCGAGTACTGTACACTTCGATAAGATCTTGTAACGTTCCATGTGCATCATCATGCGAAAGGACCCCCTCAAACTGACCCCTTGGTAAAGCAGAGAGTAAATCGCCTTCTTCTGTCTCTACACTCTCGTCATCATCAATCATCATGCGAGTATCTTCTTCTTCTTCGCCATGGGATATTTCAGCTATGACATGTTCATCTGCTCCCAATCCTTCTGTGGACATGACATGATTTTCATTTTCTTCTTCCTCCTCACCATCAATAGAAGATGATTCACCATTGTGTTCTTCATCGCTTTCATCTTCATTTCCATAACTGAGTTGTTCTGACAGATCATCATCGTCAATAACATCGTCGTCATCATCTTCATCATCATCGTCGACCATGTCTTGTGATGCTTCTTCCAACATATCTTGTGTTTTTACGGATAATTCACCGCTTTTATCTCCTGCCTTTTGTTCCATATGACTATAGATTTTTTTTTTTAACCCTTTACTTTATAAATACCTTCAATTCCTTGTAGAGAACAGTAAGGATCAAGGATATTTTTAAGAAGTACTCAGTAGTTCCAAATAGGATGGATGCCAGTGAAGATCACGCAAGAAACAACGAAACAAAACAACGAGGATGTTTTCAGTTTTCACACGACACACGATGATGCTTTGCCCTTCTCATTTTGTTCGGATGTAACCGTGTGGGACTGGAACGTGAAAATAGTTGAATTTATCTCCCTTTTTTGTTTTGTGTCAGTAATCATCCGAAAACTGAAAAATGACTGCAACTTGCAACCTGACTCACTCCTCACATTTCATCACTCCTTCATCCTTCATCCTTCAATCGTATTCGCTCGTAAATACAGTTCACAAAACGTACCTTGGAACCATCAAGTTACATATTTAGTTGTCATTACATTGCTAAAGATACATCATCATGCACCTTTGGGGAAAACTCGCATCGTGTCTCTTCACTTCATCTTCTTACATTCAAAATAGACCTATCTATGATTGCATTTCGATTTCAACATTATCGGCAACAACAGCAACGACGACGACGACGACAAGTACTAGACAAATCATCAATGAAGTAAATGATATTTACAAAGAGTTATCCAAGGGTTGTTACAGTGTTCAAGTAACACCTACAATTCAATTTAAACATGTGTCTCCCTCCAGTACCAGAGCGGAGAATCAAAACAAAATTATAGAATTTCAATCTTTAGAGGATATATCAAGCAATGATGTATACCAATTCATTGGTGACGCACACGAAAAGTCAAAACCCATTCTTTTATACTTACCAGGATTAGATGGAGTGGGAATTTCCGTTGCAAGTCAGATCGATGATTTAAGTGAACCGTTTGAATTATGGCGAATGTCCATTGATCAAAATGATGATAGGTCAACTTTTACTCAACTCACGACTGCTGCTACATCATTTATACAAGATATAGCAATAAAACATGATCGTGAAGTCATATTGGTAGGAGAATCCTTTGGAGGATTATTAGCACCTGCTGTGGCTTTGAGAATACAAAATATTACCACGAGACAGGGTGTTAAGAATCCAATTATTGGCTTGGTCATGGCAAATCCTGCGACATCTTTTGATGAGACACAGTGGTCTACACTTGCACCGATACTTGCATCCCTTCGACATGTAGAGCGAGAAGAAGAGATGTCATCTCTTCCAACACCATATTCAGTGATTGGATCGTTGGCGTTATCGGCAACAGTCCCTGACAGGACTCAGTTTCAAAGAATTTTAGATATGATTACAAGTACTCGTGTCACATCTTTAGATGAAGCGAGAGAGGTATTAGATAGTATGTTTGATGGATTTGGAATGGTTTCTCAGAACCTTCCCGCAGAAGTCATTGAGCATCGTGTTGGACAGTGGCTTCCTGTAGGATGCTCGGTTGTGAATCCTAGATTAGGTTTGATTGACATTCCTACCTTGGTGATTGCATCGGAGGAAGATAATATGCTCCCAACGAAGAAAGAAGGTCAGCGACTGCTCAGTGCTATTCCTAATTGCACAACATATTTTGTAAAAGGCTCTGGACATTTTGTTTTTGATGACCGTTTTAATTTAACCGATGCAATCATCGAAGCACCATTCGACCCTTTGAAGAAACGGAAGGGATTAAAAGCCAAAGAATATGACCCAATATTAGATTGGAAGCTCCCAACGGATGAAGAATTGCAAGAGACAATGGATACTAGAGTTAGACCTTTGCGTATCTTAACCTCTCCAAAATTTTTTAGCACAACTCCAGATGGCAAACGAGTGAGTGGACTCGGCATGCTTCCGACCACAGAGCCTTCTGGAAAACCGCTTCTGATTGTTGCAAACCATCAACTACTTGGTCTTGATCTAGGTTTGATCATAGCAGAACTGTTAGAAGAACGCGGGATATCAGCTCGAGGCTTAGCACACCCAATAGTATTTCAAGCAAATGGTGCTGATAACGGCTTTGGTCCTGGGCCAAAGAGAAAAGTGAGAAAAGTCAATAAAGATGGTGAAATTGAGAAACCACTGGGACAATTTCAAAGGTGAGATGTGTATTCCATATTTAAATTATTGCTAGATCATCATGTATTGAACTATATCTTAACCTCGACGACATTTTCTACACTGTTTTAGCTTTGGAGCCGTCATGGTCACGCCTCGTAATTTCTATCGACTAATGGAAACAGGACAAACTGCGCTATTGTTCCCAGGTGGTGTTCGAGAGGTTTTCCATGGTAAAGACGAGGCTTATAAGCTTTTTTGGCCTGAAAAGGTTGACTTCGTCAGAGTTGCAGCTCGATTTAATGCTACGATATTACCCCTGTCTGCAATCGGAGCTGCTGATTCAGCAAATATTCTTCTTGATGCCCCTGATATTCTGAACTTACCCTTTGGTCTCGGCGAACGAGCTCAAAATAATACTAAAAATACTATTGCAGCCAGATACGACTCACAGAATGAAGATGAAGTATTCCAACCGCCAATTGTGACACCGAAGCTTCTTCCCGCGCGTCATTATTTTGTGTTTGGAAAACCCTTTGATACAGCTCAAATTGACCACAAAGACAAGGCCTCATGCGGTGCTCTGTATAAAGAAGTACAAAACGAGCTCATAAGAGGATTGGATGACTTATTGAAAGCAAGAGAAAACGATCCATATGCAGATACTCTCAAAAGACTAGCCTACGAAAGAATCTTGAATAAACCAGCCCCTACATTTCCTTTATGTGATTTGAACAAGGCTGTTTAAATTTAGACACCATCCACTCGTGCCCAAGGTAAAAACGATCTCCAAAATACTTCGACGAGAGGAAGACCAGGATCAATTACAGTCATCCCCGATCGACCTGTTCCTATTATCACGGAATTTGTACGATCGTGATGTCTCTCAAAATCTATATTATCATTTCGGATATTTCTGCGGTCAATCCTCAAAAATCGCCTTCTATTGGGAGTATAATGTAGCGCGGCCTTTAAAAATCATAAATAATTTCATTAGAGATTCGAAAAATGAAACAGTAATGCATTCTGTAAATATATGTAACAAAACTCACATCGGCTAAGCCCGGATCAAGAGGATTGAGATCTTGAGGAATTTGTCGAAATGAGTTCGAAAAGTCAATTGGGTCGAATGCTTCATACCGTCGCAACGCCTTTATTGAATTTGATTCTATTGTAACATTGTCACCCGTCGAACGGTTCGATACCTCCGTGCATGCTTCATAGAGCCATTTTAGAACATCATTTCCACTCCACAGCTGATAAGAACGGTCAATAAATATTGAAGATATTTTTGATACAGATAATTCGTTTTTCCTTGGCGCATTCAGTTCCTTCATGTAAGCGACGATGGGTTTCCAATCCATTTGAAATGATCTAGACTGAATATCGACATTATTTTTCTGCAAAAGTAATTCAGGTATAAATGGGTACGCAGAAATGGCATCCCTCAAGGCTTGGCATGCTTTGCTATAGGTATTTGAGGACGCGTCTGAGTCATCTAACATGCGACTTTTCCAAAACAACGCCAATGCGTACGAGTAAGCCCAATTAGGCATGCATATTATGTTGCAACTCGTGCAAGAGCCATCAAAATTTTCATGAAATACTTTCAACTCTGATCTTACAAGTTCAATCACAAAATCAAGGTCGTTCTCTCTTCTGGAAGCAAGAGCATAATAGTCCAGAGATAACAATATTCCACTAGGATCTCGGAGTGGATCCAGTGACAGTAGAAGTCGCCCAACAGCACTACGCATATTTTTCAAGTTTGTTAGTAAATATCAAGATAGCTGTCGAAGAAGAAAACCTTCGTTTTTTTATTCAAAACAACTTACCAACTTGTTGATGGACATCCCAGTGTGCAGCTCGTCTGAGCGTAACGAAATAAGACGTTGAAAAAGACTTGATTCTCTTCCAGGTCAAAATTCACTAAATTCATGATATCATTACTTTCAAAGTCGAACAAAGAAGGCAATGCTGCACACTCCATGACCCATAAACATCTTTTCAAAACACCGATTCCTTGATCGTTCTCTCCAACAGAGAATAAAAACATTGAAAATTGGAAGAGTGGCTCTACGATGAAGGGATAATCAGCTATGAACATTGCAAGTGTATTAATATCACCACTGCTTGAGACGATGGCTTCGTACTTTTGAATCAGATTCGCGTATTCCTCTGATCTGTGGAAACGATAGACCTTCATATCCACACCTGAAAACAAGTCAGAATCACCATAAGGCCAAGGGATATAATCATTTGCATTCTTGTCAATCTTCGTCTTTGCAAATTCCATCCCAAGACCACCCCCAACAAACGTTTCAGGTTTCTTTCCCCACTCTGCTCTAGGTTGACAAAACATCTTTTCACCTCGTTTCCTTTTCTTTCTGTTTCCGTCTGCTTGGATTCCATTCACCATATTGCGTAGAACAAAATCTATATCAAAATCTTTGATGTCGATGTTCTCAAGAAGAAAGCTGAATGAATTTACAGTCGGTGAAGAGATGGGTTTTGATTCCATTGGTAATACTTCTTTGTGAAACTCTGATAAAATTAAATCAATATCCTCATTTGCATCTTGTGCCTTTCTTCCTGATTCTAGTGAATATTTTTCATTCTTGCTTTCTCTTTGTGTCCTATTCACTTGACTTTGTACCTGTTCCTTATCCTCGTTAGAATCGGTCTCACTATCTGACTCGGATTCAATATTCGAGAGAAAAGCAAATGTTGACCTCCTGTGGATCTCATGTTCTTCTTCTTCATCATCGTCATCATTATCGCCATTATCATCCTCGGCTATTATGCCATTCACTTCTGCCTCTTCTCGAAGGCGTCGAAGGAATCTTGAACTCATGTTTGGGTGGCAAAATGGCAAAGTAATTAATCACCGTGCATCGTGCTTTTAGAGTTTGGTGTTTGGTTGCATGAAAACCCAATGAAAACCCTACTCGTAACCCTCACCAACCCTAAAACAATCATAAAAAATGACATGTATCAATCGTTACCTTACAGAGTAAAATTAATTAATCTCATCAGATGTTTTTCTCACTTTGTATTGACAATTACCACAAGATCCATTTCAATTTCGATGAAATTTATTCAAGAGGAGCCCAATGAGGAATCCAATCATCCTTTAGATCTCTTTCATACGACACAACTCTACCAGTTCCACGAGGCTGTTCATCGCGTAGCATTGTTGCATAAGATGGAATCTTCTTGAGAAAATGATTCACAAAATCATCAACAATCGACAAGTTTTCATCGTAGGAAAAGAGATTTACATCAATATGAGTCCTTCCATCCCAAAGGATGACCAGCGATCCTGAATCATACAAAGCTACAAACAAACATCCCTCTCCCACATCACAAAACCTTTTGACAGACTGAGAGTCCAATCCTGGTATATTCAGCACCTTGATCGCATTGTCAGTGGCTTCGGATAGAAGAACCTCCGTAACAGTGTCATGAATCTTCTTAAGGGAAGGATTTGGCTCCAGTTGGACAATAGCTTGATGACCTGTGGGCGACTGAGATCTCCACTGAGCCAAGGGCTCGGTCTGATCATAATCATCAGGTAAAAATACTCTAGATGGTTGAAAGTCTGTTTGATACTTCCAAATTCCACCATTCAGAACTTCCAATCTAGCGGAAAGATTATTGCTAGTATCGGCATTGATGCCAACTAATGTGGCATTCAAACGATTGGCGAAGTTCTGAATACCGTAGTTGGTAACCATAAGGTGAAACTCACTGTCATCTTTGGAATTCTCCAATGAAATATCAGCAAATGCAGCTTCAGGGATCTTGGCAAAAATGCGGTCCTTCATCTTAAGCAACCAGTGCTTTCTCCAAACGTCATCAGTGTCATTCACGGAGGTGGCAATTAACACAGAATCAATTTCAAGAACTTTACCGAGAACGAAGCTTCGGTGATCCTCAAGGAGCTCCAACAATATTGATGATGTTAACTTATCCGCAGTCGAGTCAATTATAATTGCATGGAATGGCTTGACTTCAGATTCCTTCTTCAAAACACCAAATAGATGCTTTTCACAGTCAGCAAGAGCTACGGAAGCATTTTTTGCATACCTGTTAAAATCAGCCATAGAGGGGCAATTCAGTGGAATGACTTCATTCACAATATGAAAATTGGAAATAATGGTCTGATGCTTTTCAGCAAGGGTGGCAACACTTTCATTATCACCAACCAACATAGCGATCTTGAGATCATCTTTTCCAATCAGCTTCAATCCTTCCTCCAAAGATGTATAGATATCAACTTCATTCACTGCTTGATCATGAGTAGTTACAATTGGAGCAGTCTTTTTTACAATTTCACAAAGCTCGTCGAATTGTGGCCCACGTAAGCTTTCATCTTTTTCCCAAGAATCAATTCCAAACATCCCCCCTGTAATGACTCGGTACGTCGATAATTGGGAAGATCCTCCTCCCAATCCACCAACAAGAGCATTCAATACATCCTTCTGTTTATCCATAGAGCTCCAAAAATAAATATCTAGTCCTACATACTTCTTGTCAGTTATCGCTCTTGCAATGACGTATCCTTGCTTCATCACAGTTGATACAATAATCTTATTATCAACTTGAACAGCGTCGGTTGATGTAATGGTCATACCTTCTTTCTTTAGGGCTGCAGATATAATGGAGTTGAGGCCTTTGACTGATAGATCTTCTGTTATATCTTCTACTTCTGCAATCAGCATAATACCTGGACTTTTCTCTTGATTTTTGTTATCTGACTTCTTTTCAGCCAGTACGTCACAAAGGTGAGAGCTTGTCTCATTGAATGAATAATCATGGTATAATTCAAAATTATCTTCAATTTGATTCAACTCTTTCACTACCAAGTTCTTGACACCATGATCAGTTAGCACGGGTCCTGATACAGGATTCATAAAGTCGACAGTTCTACTTCCCATCACCATTACTTGAGCACAGATGACTGGGTTGTCACGCCTGATTTTAGAATAAAGTTAGAAGCCAGTATTACGTATACACACAAATGCATTACAACAATAGTTCTTACCATGTGATTTGTGTGGTATATGGAAACATATCTTTGAATTCGTCAAAATAAACCTCGTTTTTCACAAAGATACCACTTGGTTTAACTAATAAAGTCAGCGCCTCAAGAACGGTTAGCTCTTTAGAAACTGAAAATGACATGACAGTTTCCGAAAGATCAACTAGAACTAAATCAAAGGAAGCAAAATAATCTTTTGGAAGCATGAGCAAACTCTTGGATGCATCACCAAACCACCATTCTACTCGATCATCGTCAAAATGGGGCTGCGTTCCAAAATGCTTGAAGCATCCTCGAGTAACTTTTTGGTCCAACTCTAATCCAACAACCAACTCGAGAGAAGGATATTTCAAAGTTTCATGTAAAAGCATTGAATCTCCTCCACCAACGAAAAGGACTCGTTTTATACTGTCAGCAGGCAAGAACCGAGCTGTTTGATGAACCATGTACTCGTGGTAATGAGGACGATAAGAGTCACAAATCTGTGTTGTATCATCTAAGTCCATACACACATCTCTATTTTCTCCATTGATCATAAAGTTGATTTCTTGATACTGGCTTTTTACGTTGTCTACGTCTTCAAAGGTCCCATCAATAAAGACTTCGAACTGTTCATCAACATCGCAAGACAGTGACGGGTAAGCTTTATCGAGATTCGCCTTGTATTCCTTGTCAAGATCCGTATAACGGCTTAAACTGACGGAGCACGTACCATCGATTACACAAGAAGAAGGATTCTCGATGATATCATAGTACCATTCAATGGCAACTTGAATGGAAAGTTCCATTGCCTCCATGTATTCCATAGTTATTTCCCATTCATGCTCTGGAACGTCATCCGCCCACAAACTTCGGTCTTCAAGTAATTCAATACGTTCTTGAACATAATGCAGCTTCTCTTCTAGCTCTTCAATATTTTCACCCGTAACTTCTTTGTCGTCGATAAATTCCACAATCTCATACTTAGGCATCCCGTCGTCGTCGTCGTCGTCGCCGCCGCCGCCTTTCACTTCATCAATTCTGAAAGCTAGATCAATATCAGTAAAGATCCAAGTCTGAGGCATTTCTTCCACAAAACCATAATCTCTAAAAATATATGATGTTCCATATTTTTTAATCCTACCGCCGCAATCCTCACACATATTGTAGGAGGTATAAATCTGTTCTCCTTTTTTGATGTTCCTTCTTGCATAAATATTCACCGATTTACCATTGTGTACACCATCCTTATCGGTTTTGGTATTCAACCATGGACCATTCCTATGGTTAAGGAAATCATACAATGGAATCAAGAGATTGTCCCATGATCGCTGAAGAACAATTATTGCAGCATATTCTTCCAACTCGCTGTCTCCGCCATCACAATTCCCATACCAGTCTTGGTAGAGCAATGCGACGGGATCAGCAGGTGGGAGAGAATTCATTAATCCCATAGTTCCATATCTCGATAATCCAGCAAGAGACTTGTCTAAATCGAAATCTTCATCTCCCAATATTTTCATGAACATCTCCTTTCCAGCGTCAGACCAAGCACTTGGTATTTGACCCTCAGTTTGGGTATCCAGTAGATAGTTGATGTAAGGGGCATAGGCACTCTTGTCCCCTTTC
>Ga0213868_10002766_pt1 | contig 16636 bp, 16 predicted proteins | sample PICome_9_FD_160087 | JGI IMG/M metagenome (GOLD analysis project Ga0213868, IMG submission 160087) | Coastal seawater microbial communities near Pivers Island, North Carolina, United States - PICO127 | ecosystem: Environmental > Aquatic > Marine > Coastal | place: USA: North Carolina...
TTCAGTTAGCCATGGATTCTGATTATGCTATTGATAGTTCTGAAAAAATCATCAATGCTTTAGAATTATTGAAGCAACAAAAACCAATTCAGTATATAATAGGAGAAACTGAATTTTATGGATTACCTTTTAAAGTCAATGAGAGTGTTTTAATTCCAAGGCCAGAAACAGAAGAATTAGTAGAGTGGGTTTTAAAACATGCTGATAGCAATGAATCTATTAATATTTTAGATATTGGAACAGGAAGTGGTTGTATCGCTATTTCGTTAGCTATAAACTTACCGAATGCTAAAGTTTATGCTTTGGATGTTTCCACGAAAGCGTTAAAAACAGCAAAACAAAATGCGGATTTAAATGAAGTTAATATTGAATTTATAGAGGCAGATATATTAAAGAACGCTTATGGAGTGCTGGGGACTGATGTTAAATTTGATATCATAGTTTCTAATCCACCCTATGTTAGAGAGCAAGAAAAAGATATGATGAAACCAAATGTTTTAGAGAATGAACCACATTTGGCTTTATTTGTAAAAGATGAAAACCCGTTACTTTTTTATGAGGCTATAACAAAATACGCATCCAAAAATTTAACGAGAGTAGGGCAGTTGTTTTTTGAGATTAATGAATACTTAGGTAGTGATATGATTAATTTGTTACAAGATAATAATTTTAGAAATATAGAATCAAAGCAAGATATTTTTAAAAAAGATAGAATGATTAAAGGAGTTAAAAGGTAATGAATACAACAGAACAAGAAATACAGGACCTTCGTGACCAGTTAAGGGAGCATAATTACAACTATTACGTACTTGATAATGCTACTATTTCAGATTACGAATTTGATATTAAACTAAAAAAACTTCAAGAGTTAGAAGCTAAACATCCTGAGTTTTTTGATGCTAATTCACCCACACAACGTGTAGGAGGCGAGGTAACCAAGAATTTTGAAACCATTCCTCATGAGCATCGCATGTATTCCTTAGATAATTCTTATTCTAAAGAAGATTTACAAGACTGGGAAACCCGAATTAAAAAATTAGTTGATGGCGATATTCATTATACCTGTGAATTAAAGTACGATGGAGCTTCTATAAGTTTAACCTATGAAGCCGGTAATTTAGTAAAAGCAGTCACTAGAGGTGATGGGTTTCAAGGTGATAATGTAACTGCTAATATAAAAACGATTAAATCGGTACCATTACAATTAAAGGGGGATTATCCTGTAAAGTTTGATATAAGAGGTGAAATTGTACTGCCTTTTGAAGGGTTTCATAAAATGAACGAGGAGCGGATTGAAATTGGTGAAGAGCCTTATAGAAATCCACGAAACACAGCCTCAGGAAGTTTGAAATTACAGGATAGTACTGAGGTTGCTAAACGACCACTAGAATGTTTGCTTTATAATTTAATGGGCTCTAATTTAAGAATCAATACTCAATTTGAAAGTTTGGATAAGGCTAGGCGTTGGGGTTTTAAAGTACCTGAAGCTGCTAAGTTGGTTAATTCTATTGATGAAGTTTTAGAGTTTATTGAATATTGGAATGTTCATCGTCACGATTTGCCTTATGAAACCGATGGTGTGGTTATAAAAGTTAATAATTTACAGCAACAAGAAGAGTTAGGTTATACTGCCAAAGCACCACGTTGGGCTATGGCTTATAAGTTTAAAGCGGAACAAGTTTCTACACGATTAAACAGTATTGTATATCAAGTTGGACGAACTGGAGCTATTACTCCAGTGGCAAATTTAGAACCTGTAGAATTAGCAGGAACAACGGTTAAGCGAGCTTCTTTGCACAATGCTGATCAGATTAAAAAACTAGATATTAGAGTAGGTGATACCGTTTATGTTGAAAAAGGAGGTGAAATTATCCCCAAGATCCTAGGTGTAGATTTAAGTAAACGGCCATTAAATTCTGAACCAACACGTTATATAACACAATGTCCTGAATGTGAAACTGCGTTAGTTCGACAAGATGGAGAAGCCCAACATTATTGCCCGAATTATAATGGTTGCAATCCACAAATCATAGGTAGAATTCAACATTTCATTTCTAGAAAGGCTATGGATATTGATGGATTGGGTGGAGAAACTGTGGCACTTTTAGTAAATGAAGGTTTGATTAATAATTATTCAGATTTATATGAATTAACAAAAGAACAAGTTATTCCATTAGAACGGATGGCTGAAAAAAGCACTGATAATTTAATACAAGGTATCGAGCAGTCTAGAAATATTCCTTTTGAGCGTGTGTTGTATGCTTTAGGTATTCGTTATGTCGGTGAAACTGTGGCAAAGAAGTTAGCAAAGCATTATAAAAGTATTGATGCCATAACTGGAGCTTCACAAGAAGAATTGATTAATATTGATGAGATAGGAGTAAAAATAGCCGAAAGTGTTACTGCGTTTTTTGCTTCCGAAGAAAACATACTTACTATTAATCGTTTGAAGGACTTTGGTGTTCAATTGGAAATGTCAGCAGAACAACTTATTGGACAAACCGATAAGTTAAAAGGAGATATTATAGTAGTGACTGGTGTTTTTGAAACTATTTCTAGAAATGAGTTAAAGAAACTAATTGAAGATAATGGTGGCAAGGTGAGTAGCTCTATTTCTTCAAAAACAAGTTATATAGTGGCAGGAGATAATATGGGACCAAGTAAAAAGGAGAAAGCCGAAAAACTTGGAGTCATGTTAATTTCTGAATCAGAATTCCTACAAAAAATAAAGTAATTGCATAATTTTATCGATTAAATGTAAATTTTGTCGTTTAATTGTAAAATTTAATTATATTTGTACTTCAACAATAAATTACTCGTATGTACAAGTCGAAAGTCTTGATAGGTTTTGTGTTAATATGTTATTTCTTATTTGCTATTTTCGAATTTAGCGGTTATGAAATAATGGCATATTATTTTAATTCATTAATTGTACCATTAATAACAGTCCTGTACATTGTATTTATTGAACCGAAAAGTAAATTGTTTTTGATGTTTTTAATATGCTACTCTTTGTCAGACATCTTAGGTTTAGTCATTCAAAACATGCCATATATTGAGTCGCAAAAACTCTACGATTTTGAGTATTATATTGGTAATGCATTATACATAATTGCTTATCTTCTTTTAATCATTAAAATAGTTAAATCTCTTAATTTTAAGCACATTCTAAAACACTTTAAAATGCATTTAGTAGTTTTAAGTATTTTAAATATTTATTTATTGTATGTCTTACATGCTGTAATTGATCCAAATCTAGTACTAGAAACTGATTATTATTTAGAATTAACTTATAATATAATAGTACTCTTATTATTGTCTATTGCCTTGTTAAATTATTTTTATAAAGACAATAAAAAAGCACTTTATTTATTTTTAGGTGCTTTATGTATTGTTTTTTCAGAGGTAATAGATATAGCATATATTTATGTAGACCAAAGGTGCTCTTTAAACTTTTTGGCTACGACTATTACTCTGGGAGCCTTTTATTTCCTTTATCAGCAATCAAAATTATTGAATATTTATAATAAAGAAGGAAAATATGTGGTTTTAGAATAATAGTTAAACTTTCTTAGAAATTGGTGTATCTTTTTTGAATAAGAAAAGAATTATAGCATAAAGTATAAATGTAAGTATGGCTATACTTAAAAGTAAACGACTATAGTTTTTTACTTCCACTACTAATCGTCTGATATGCATAAAAACGGCACCTTCAATAAGACCTAAAGTTAGCCCATAAAGAATCAATAGTTTTTACAATAAGACACTGTATTTCAGGGAAAAAATCTTAAATGCCAATGTAATTCTTTCAACAGATTCTGGGCCTAATGTTTTAAATATATAAACACTTTTTCGGGTGTGCAGAAAACTTAAAACGTAAGGTTTAAATTAAAATAGTTGGTACAATCAGCTGCGAAGCTAAAGGAAAGTATTTTTTCGTAATTAATATAGTAGAGTTAAATACTGAGACGCATTTCAAATCAATTCTTTAAAATAAAAGTTGCTTAAACTATTATAGAAGTTCCATTTGCAGATTTGTTTTCATCTGAATCAAAATAAAAATCTATTTTGCCTAAATTTATGCCGTAACAACCCACTTGGTTAACTAACATATTTTTGTTGTCAATATTCTTAACAACAGTTGGTTTTGGAAGAAAAGTATGCGTGTGTCCACCAATGATTAAATCGATATCTCTTGTAGCTTTGGCTAGAGATAAATCGCTTATTTTATCGGAATTATTTCCATAATAATAGCCTAAATGAGATAAGCAGATTATTAAATCACAACCCTCTTCTGTTTTTAAAACTCTAGTCATATCTTGGCTAATTTCAATAGGGTCCAAATACTTTGTCTCTTTAAACATACTAGGTGATACCAAGCCATCAAGTTCAATACCTAAACCAAAAACTCCTATCTTAATACCATCTTTTTTAAATACTTTATAAGGTTTGGTGTGTGTATCCATTATAGTATTTGAAAAATCGTAATTTGCAGTTATAAATTGAAATTCTGCATGGGGTAGTTGAGCATACAAGCCATCAATTCCATTATCAAAATCATGATTCCCAATTGTAGCAGCGTCATACTTTAACATACTCATTAATTTAAACTCCAATTCACCCCCATAATAATTAAAATATGGAGTTCCTTGAAAAATATCACCAGCATCAAGTAATAGTGTGTTTGAGTTTTCTTTTCGTATAGATTCAATCAGACTCGCTCGTCTTGCTACTCCACCTGTGTTAAGATTTCTGCCCTCCTCAGATCCAAAAGTGTCTATGTGACTATGTACATCGTTAGTATGGAGAATGGTAATTTTAGTGGTTTTTGCTGCACTCGTAAATGATTGCAAACCTAGACTACCCAGGGTAACTAAAGCTGTTCCTGCCGATGTTTTCTGAATAAAATCTCTACGCTTCATAATTATTTTGTTTGAATAAATCTATCGTCAATAACAGGGTTTATAGTGTCAAGTTTGTAAAACTTATCGATTATTGCATTTCTAATTTTATAATTTAAATAATAAACGCTATCGTTCGGTTTGAAAAAGCGCATATTATCACCACCATTATATAAGTAGTCGCTAGTAGCAACATAATAGGTTTTATTCTGCTTGATTTTTTCTCCTTTTATTTTGGCATCCACTACTTCGAAATCTTTGTTTAAAATCAACTTCAGTTTAGAAACAGGGTGAGCTCTTTTCGCTCTTCTTAAATAATCTATTAAACTATCCATTTGAGTGCCTTTAAGAGCTATGACCACAACACTGTTTTCAAAGGGCATTAATTGAAATGCGGTTCTTTTTGATACATGTCCTTTGTTTAAAGATGATCTTATACCACCATGGTTGAGTAATACCATATCTATGTCATATCCTGTTCTGCTTTTAAAAACTGGATTTGCTTCACTATATATGGCATCTACCATAAAATTACCTAAAGCAGTGTTTAACTCTCCATCATTTTTTGAAAAGGTACTTGTAGAATATGCTAAAACACTATCTAGATCTTTTTGAATATTATCTCTATATGGTTTTACAAAAGCCTCAATATCAATATCAATAGGGATAGTGTCTGTGATTGGAATTTGCTTTCCTTCGATTTTAGAAAGCTGCATTTTTTCTTCTTTACAATTCAGAAAAACAAAAAAATATAACAAAAAAAATAAATGTGTAAACCTCATAATATAAAAAGAAAATTTGAATGTACTTTTGTTACCTTTGGACAAAGCATAAAGATAAATGATTTTAAAGGGTTTTAAAGAAAAATCTAATAAAAAGTACTTAAACAAATTGTTATCTGAAAGACAAGTAAACGTTGAGGATAATAAGTTAATTAGTTTAGGGATTATCTTTAATAGTGATGAAATTCATGATTTTGAATCATTTCGAAAACTATCTGAATTTTTAAAAGTTAGACCAAATAAATTAAAAATCATTGCATTTTCCGAAAGCAATAAAAATGATTTAAATGCCTGGGATGAATGTTATAACTTAAAAGATTTTGGATGGAAAGGAAAGCTTAAAAATGCTGATTTGCAGGATTTTTTGGATTTACCGTTTGATATTCTGATTAGTTATTATGAAAAAGATGTTTTAGAATTGAAATTGATGACCGCTAAGTCAAAAGCAAAATTTAAAATAGGCATCTTACAAACAGACGAACGTTTAAACGATTTGATTATTAAAACAAGTCTAAAACAGTTTGAGTTGTTTAAGAAAGAAGTTTTTAAGTACCTAAGTATATTAAATAAAATATAGTAAGAATGAATAATAAGTTTCTAGGAACTGGAGTGGCATTGGTAACCCCTTTTAAGGCAGATTTAAGTATAGATCATGAAGCCTTAGCACATATTGTGGAATTTAATATTGATGGCGGGACAGAATATCTTGTAATTTGTGGAACAACTGGAGAAAGTGTAACGCTTACAAAACAAGAAAAAAAGGATGTTGTAGCCACTATTTCTAAAGCTAATAATGGAAGAGTACCTTTGGTTTTAGGTATAGGAGGCAATAATACCATTCAAGTTGTTGAAGAAATAATAGCAACTGATTTGAGTAAAATAGACGCTATTTTATCGGTGGCGCCATATTATAGTAAGCCTACTCAAGAAGGTATTTATCAGCATTTTAAGGCTATTTCAGAAGCTTCTCCTATAGATGTTATTTTGTATAATGTTCCAGGACGTACATCAAAAAACATTGAGGTAGAAACGACTTTGAGACTAGCAAACGATTTCAAAAATGTTATTGGGGTTAAAGAGGCAGGAAATAATATGTCTCAATATTTAGAGTTAATTAAAAATAAACCAGAAGATTTTTTAATAATTTCTGGTGATGATGATTTGGCTCTTGGAGTAACTTTAGCCGGTGGATCCGGAGTGATTTCAGTGATAGGACAAGCATTTCCAAAAGAGTTTTCGAATATGATTCGTTTAGGTTTAAAAGGTGATGCAAAAGAAAGTTATAAACTACACTACAAACTTATGGATATTATAAGTTTTATTTTTGAAGAGAATAACCCTGCAGGAATTAAAGCGGTTTTTGAGGCTTTAAATTTATGCCAAGATACGGTTAGATTGCCGTTGGTGCCAGCTTCGAATATTTTAAAAGAAAAAATAGCAAATTTCGTTAAAGTATTTTAGATTGTTAAATATAACTTAAACCTTACAATTACTTACATTAAGGAACTATTTTAGCTTGAAATAATATTTTTAAAATCCATATTAATAGCGTATTTTTGCATGCTGTATTAAAAATCTATGAACAAATTTTTTTATATTCTAATAGTTTTCACAGTTTTAAGTAGCTGCAACGAATATCAAAAGGCTTTAAAAGCTGATGGAGAAGGTGCTATTGCTACAAAATTTAAAATGGGAGAAGCATTGTATAATGAAGGTAAATTTGCCAAAGCTAATAGGCTTTTTGTACAAATTGTTCCAAATTATAGAGGGAAACCTCAGGCTGAAAAGTTAATGTATTTATATTCAAATACATTTTACAAAATGCGAGATTTTTATGTAGCAGGTTATCAGTTTGAACGTTTTGCATCAAGTTATCCTAAAAGTGAAAAGCTGGAGGAAGCTTCTTTTTTGAGTGCTAAAAGTTATTACCAGTTATCGCCTGTATATAGTAAAGAACAAAAAGAAACAAAAGAAGCTATTGAAAAACTTCAAGAGTTTATCAATTTGTTTCCTGGGTCTAAATATACTTCTGAAGCTAATACATTAGTACAAGAGCTTGATTTTAAATTGGAGAAAAAAGCTTATGAAATTGCTAAGCAATATAATCATATATCAGATTATCCTGCATCAGTGAGATCATTTGATAATTTTATATTTGAATTCCCTGGTTCTAAATTACGTGAAAACGCACTTTTTTACAGGTTAGATTCAGCATATAAATTAGCAGTTAACAGTGTAGAATACAAAAACACACCTCAAAACGGTTTAGTATATTTAAAGAAAGAACGTTTGGAAACAGCAAAAGAGTATTCTGAGGCTTTCAAAGAGATTTACGCTAATTCAAAGCATATTGAAAATGTGAATGAAATGGCATCAGCAATAAACGAAGAATTAAAAAGTTACAGCACCAAAAGTTAAATTATAATAAAATGGATTTAAAAAAAACCAATGCTCCAGTTAATACGGTAACGTATGATAGAAATCAAATAGATGAGCCAACTGAGAACATCTACGAGTCAATTTCAATCATCGCAAGACGTGCAGATCAAATTAATACAGAGATTAAAAAAGAACTCATTGATAAGTTAGAAGAGTTTGCTACGTTCAATGATAGTCTTGAAGAGATTTTTGAAAACAAAGAGCAAATTGAAGTTTCTAAATTTTACGAAAAATTACCAAAACCTCATGCTTTAGCTGTTCAAGAATGGTTAACGGATAAAATTTATTTTAGAAATACAGAGGAAGATTCTCAAGAATAATTTCTAAATTTAAACACCATTAAATAAACTCCACTACCTTTTTAATAAATGGTCTTGGAGTTTGTTTGGTTATTAACAAATTTTTTATGAGCATATTAAGTGGAAAGAACATACTACTTGGCGTAACCGCTGGCATTGCTGCTTATAAATCTGCTTCGTTGGTTAGGTTGTTTGTTAAATCTGGTGCTCACGTGAAAGTAGTAATGACAATTTCTGCCAAAGAATTTGTCACCCCTTTAACTTTATCGACATTGTCAAAACATCCTGTATACTCTTCTTTCACAAATGAGGAGGAGGACAATGCTGTATGGAATAACCATGTAGAATTGGGGCTTTGGGCGGATGTATTTGTTATTGCACCGGCAACTGCTAATACCTTATCAAAAATGGCAATTGGTGTTTGTGATAATTTATTATTAGCTACATATTTATCAGCCAAATGTCCTGTGTATTTCGCGCCTACTATGGATTTAGATATGTATAAGCATCCATCTACACTTCAGTCTTTTGAAAAGCTAAATGATTTCGGAAATATTATGATTCCTGCTACTAGTGGCGAATTGGCAAGTGGTTTAGTCGGGGAGGGTAGAATGGCAGAGCCAGATGATATAGTTGCTTTTATAGAAAATGATATTTTACGAAAACTTCCACTTCGTGGAAAAAAGGTTTTAATTACTGCAGGACCAACACATGAAGCTATTGACCCTGTTCGCTTTATAGGTAATCATTCTAGCGGTAAAATGGGATTTGAAATAGCTAAAGCGGCAGCCAATTTAGGGGCTGAGGTTATTTTAATTACCGGGCCAACACATCAAAAAGCACCTCATGCTTTTATAGATGTTATACCCGTTGTAAGCGCACAAGATATGTGTAAAGAGGTTCATAAATATTTTAAAACTTCAGATATAGCCGTTCTTTCTGCGGCCGTTGCAGATTATAAACCTAAAGAAGTGGCAACTCAGAAAATAAAAAAGAAGTCTGAAACGTTAACTTTAGAGTTAGAAAAAACTAAAGATATTCTCGCTTCTTTGGGAGAAATTAAAAAGCAACAATATTTAGTCGGTTTTGCATTGGAAACCAACAACGAATTAGAACATGCAAAAGGAAAATTAAAAAGAAAGAATTTAAATTTAATTGTATTAAATTCGTTAAATGATAAAGGTGCTGGCTTTAAAACCGATACTAACAAAGTGACTTTCATTGACGATAAATATAATATTTATGAGTTTCAGTTAAAGTCGAAAGCAGAAGTGGCTTCAGATTTATTAAATAAAATTATATCAGAAATTGATGCGTAATATTCTAGTTGTATTAATAATTTGCCTTGGACTAAAAGGGTTTTCACAGGAATTGAATTGTAATGTTGTTGTAAACGCAGAACAAACAGGTAATGAAAACTTTCCAATTTTTAAAACACTTGAAAAGCAACTCAATGAGTTTATTAATAATACGAAATGGACAAATAAAACCTTTAAAGATCAAGAACGTATTAACTGTAATATGTTTTTGAATGTTACCAATTATAGTGGGGAGTCCTTTCAAGCAACACTTCAAGTGCAATCATCTCGACCAATTTACGGATCTTCTTTTAGTACACCTATTTATAACTTCAACGACAAGGATTTTAATTTTAGGTATTTAGAGTTTCAGAACTTAATTTATAATCCTTCTCAATTTGAATCTAACCTTATTTCTGTTATCGCGTTTCATGTAAACATGATGTTGGCTTTAGATGCCGATTCGTTTCAAGAAAATGGAGGTGATGCGTATTACAAACAGGCTCAAATTATTACGAATTATTCTCAACAAGGAAATTTTAAAGGTTGGAAATTAGAAGACGGGTTACAGAGTAGATTCTCGCTTATTGACAATGTGTTGTCGCCAACATTTAAAGAGTTTAGAGATGTTATGTATACGTATCACAGAAATGGTTTAGATATCATGAGTGACGATGTTAAGGCGGGTAAAGTAGCTATTTCAAAATCTTTAGAGAAGTTTCAGGCCATCAATAGACGTAGGCCAAATTCTTTTCTATTACGTATATTTTTTGATGCCAAAGCAGAAGAAGTAGAGCAAATTTTTTCAGACGGTCCAAATGTAAACATAGCAAGCTTAAAAGAAACATTGCAAAAAATTGCGCCTATGCATAGTAATAAGTGGCAAAATATTAAATATTAATATCTCATTAATATAGTTGCTAATCGTGAGTATGAGAATACTGAAAACTGTAGACTGAATGCTAACCTCCCTTTCCATAAAAAATTATGCTTTAATTGACAGTCTTAATGTTGACTTTAATGATGGTTTTTCAATAATAACAGGTGAAACTGGTGCAGGAAAATCAATATTATTAGGAGGTTTATCATTGATTTTAGGTAAGCGGGCTGATTTGAGTAGTTTAAAAGACGCCACACAAAAGTGCATTATAGAAGCTGTTTTTAACATTTCTAGCTATAATTTAAAACTACTTTTTGAGTCTGAAGATTTTGATTTTGAATCGCAAACTATAATCCGAAGAGAAATATTACCTTCCGGTAAATCAAGAGCGTTTGTTAATGATTCTCCTGTTAATTTAACAAGCTTACAATTGTTAGGAGAACGCTTAGTCGATATTCATTCTCAACATCAAACATTGCAACTTACTAGTAACGAATTTCAATTTCAGGTGATTGATGCGTTAGCAAAGAATGAAGATTCGCTTCAGAATTACAGAGCACTTTTAAAGGACTATAAGAATCTGAAAAAAGAATACAAAGAGCTCTTGTCTTTTCAAACTGAGGCCATTAAAGAACATGATTATAACTCATTTTTATTAAACGAATTACTGGAAGCTAATTTAGTAGTTGGCGAAGTTGAGGTGTTAGAAGAAGAATATGAAACACTAAATAACATTGAAGGCATCAAAGAAAATCTTTCTGAAGCTTATCAACTTTTAAGTGATGAACAGCTTGGTGTGTTATCTTCTCTTACTTCATTGAAAAATATCTTTCAAAAGTTATCTGGTTTTTCTTCTAAGTATGAAGAGTTATTCCAAAGAGCAAATAGCAGTTTAATTGATATGAATGATCTGTTTAGCGAGATTCATGTATTACAAGAAGATTTAGAAGTCAATCCAAATAGACTCGAAGTTGTTGATGCTAAATTGAAAATGATTCATGTTTTGATGCAAAAGCATGTCGTTTCTGATGTGTTAGAATTAATTACCATAAAGAATCAACTGGAAGAGAAAGTTGCGGTGACTGAGAACTTAGATGAAACCATCCAGAAAAAACAATCTGAAATCGTTTCCAAAGAAACTGAGTTAAATACAATTTCTCAAGGTATTCATACAAACCGTTCCGAAGTTATTCCACAATTAAAAAAAGAATTGGAAACTATTTTAGTGGATTTAGGTATGCCAAATGCACAGTTTAATATTGATGTCGTAATTAGTGATACGTTTTATGCAAATGGGAAGGATGAATTGTCATTTTTGTTTTCAGCTAATAAAGGCGGAAGTTTTAATGAATTGAAAAAAGCAGCTTCAGGAGGAGAGCTCTCAAGAATTATGCTAGCCATAAAGTCTGTTTTGGCAGAATATATACAATTACCAACCATTATGTTTGATGAAATAGATTCTGGTGTTTCTGGTGAGATTTCAAATAAAATGGGAGATATCATGTTGCAAATGAGCAAGAACATGCAAGTGTTTTCTATCACGCATTTACCTCAAATTGCAGCTAAAGGTCTTTCTCATTTCAAAGTTTATAAAGAAGATGTTAATGAGGTGACTCAAACTAATTTGATTAAGCTGAATCGTGATGAACGAATAGTTGAAATTGCTCAAATGCTTGGTGGTTCAGAAATGTCAACATCTGCCATAGCTCATGCTAAAGAATTACTCAATTAATTAGTATATTTGAGCGCTAATTAAACCAATAACTAACCCACATATAAACCATTAAATATGTATAACTTATTAAAAGGAAAAAAAGGAATCATTTTCGGAGCATTAGATTCTAATTCAATTGCTTGGAAAACTGCTGAACGTGTTCATGAAGAGGGAGGTCAATTTGTTTTAACTAACGCGCCTGTAGCAATGAGAATGGGACAAATTGATGAGTTAGCAAAAAAAACAGGTTCTCAAATTATTCCTGCTGATGCTACATCACTTGAAGATTTACAGAATTTAATTGACAAGTCTCAAGAAATTCTTGGAGGAAAAATTGATTTTGTTTTGCATTCTATAGGGATGTCTATCAATGTTAGAAAGGGTAAGCATTATACAGATCAAAATTATGCTTGGACGCAAAAAGGAACAGATGTTTCGGCGATGTCGTTTCATAAATTGATGCAAACATTGTACAAATCTGATGCTATGAATGAATGGGGAAGTATTGTAGCATTAACCTATATGGCAGCACAACGTGTTTTTCCAGATTATAATGATATGGCTGATAATAAAGCATATTTAGAAAGTATTGCACGTAGTTTTGGGTACTTCTTTGGAAGAGATAAAAAAGTTCGTGTTAATACCATTTCTCAATCGCCAACACCAACAACAGCTGGTAGTGGTGTTAAAGGATTTGATGGTTTTATAGCTTATGCAGAAAAAATGTCGCCGCTTGGTAATGCTACCGCTTTAGATTGTGCAAATTATACAGTGTCTTTGTTTAGTGATTTAACGAAACGTGTAACATTGCAAAATTTATTCCATGATGGTGGTTTTAGTAATATGGGTGTTAGCGATGCTGTAATGTCTACGTTCATAGGAGAAGAATAAATAATATTTATATTGAAGAAAGCCACCCTTAAAACGGTGGCTTTTTTTGTTACTTTTGTTTTATGTTATTACAATATTCATTTATTATTCCTGTGTTTAATCGTCCTGATGAAATTCTAGAACTTTTGCAGAGTTTTGAAACTTTAGAAGGGGATATGTCATATGAAATTGTAATTGTAGAAGATGGATCAACTCAAACTTCAAGAGATGTCGTTGAAACATTCACTACAAAACTTAATATTTCTTATTTTATTAAAGAGAACTCAGGACCTGGAGACTCAAGGAATTTTGGAATGAAACATGCTAAAGGGAACTATTTCATTATTTTAGATTCTGATTGTATTTTGTCGAAACAGTATTTGATTGAAGTAGAAAAGAGTTTGAAAATAGATTTTGTTGATTGTTTTGGCGGGCCTGATGCTGCTCATGATTCGTTTTCAAATCTTCAAAAAGCGATTAATTTTTCAATGACCTCATTTGTTACTACAGGAGGCATTAGAGGACATAAAAAAAGCATTAATAAATTTCAGCCTAGAAGTTTCAATATGGGACTTTCTAAGAAAGCCTTTGAAGATTCAAAGGGATTTGGAAGAATTCATCCTGGAGAAGATCCAGATTTATCCATCCGATTATGGAATTTGGGCTATAAAACAAAATTGGTTCCTGAAGCCTATGTATATCATAAACGACGGGTTTCATGGAAGGGTTTTTACAAACAAGTTTTTAAATTTGGAATGGTTCGGCCTATTTTAAATACGTGGTATCCTTCAACAAAAAAAGCCACTTATTGGTTTCCAACTTTATTTAGTTTGGGTCTAATAACTGCTATTTTGTTATTTGGTTTTGGGTTTAAATGGCTCTTAATCGGATATGGATTGTATTTTGTGATTGCTTTTATATTAGCTTTATTTATTGCAAAGAGTTTAATAGTCTCTATATTGGTGATACCCGCAATTTTAATTCAGTTTTTTGGTTATGGTTATGGGTTTTTAAAATCTACTTTTGCGGTTTCTATATTGAATAAAAACCCTGAAACGCATTTCCCTAATTTATTCTTTAAATTGAAATAATGAAAAAATTAAAAGCAGATATTATAGCGTCCTTTAAAAATAAAAGAATTAATGTATTCATTTTATTTTTACTATTTGCTTTCGTTATTTTAATTTTCACCAAACTATCAAAAGAGTACACAAATACAATATCTTTTGAAATCGAAAAATTAAATGTACCTCAAGAAAATGTTATTTTAAATGACTCACTTAATTTAAATATCACGTTAAAAACTCATGGCTTTAAGTGGTTGAAGTACTATTTTTCTGAGCCAAAGATTAAAATAGATTTTAGTAAAGACGTTTACAAAAAAGAAGGTGTTTTTGTTTGGAATAAATCAAGTTCATATCTAAATAATACTCAATTTGATAAACAAGTAGAGATTTTGAGCATAACTCCAGATCCCATTACATTTCGATATGGCAATAATATGGTAAAAAAGGTACCCGTTATATTGAAGGCTGATATTAGTTTTAGTCCTGGTTTTAATATGTCTAGTAGTCTAATTTCTGAACCTGATTCGATTACAGTGGTTGGCCCCGATATATTGGTTTCTGAAATTAATGCTCTTGAAACAGAAGTTGTGACTTTAACAGATGTACGAGCAGATTTGTCAGAAACAATACAGCTCAAATTACCAAAAAGCACTTCAAATTTAAAGTTTTCTTCCGAACAAATTGTATTAAAAGGACGAGTAGAAAAATATACAGAGGGTACTCTCAAAATCCCTGTTTCTATAATTAATACTCCGAAAAACACAAAACTAAAATACTTTCCAAAGGTAGTTAGTGTTTCGTACTATGTAAGTTTGAGTAGCTTTAATACCATTGTGCCCAAAGATTTTAAGGTAGTTTGCGATTTTAATAAAACGAATGAAAGTCAATCTTTTTTAATCCCAGAACTTGTTCAATATCCTGAGACGGTTAAGAATGCAAGAGTTGGACAACAACGCATTGAATTTATTATAACAAAATGATTATTGTAGGACTTACAGGCGGAATAGGAAGCGGAAAGACAACTGTGGCAAAACAGTTTTTGGAAATGGGTATTCCTGTTTATATTGCTGATGAAGAAGCAAAACGATTGATGCGAAGATCTAAAATCATCAGAAGAAAACTCATTAAATTATTTGGTACTGAGGCTTATGTAGGTGAGGAATTAAATAAACCGTTCCTAGCAAATATCATCTTCAATGATAAAAATTATTTACAAAAAATGAATGCTATAGTTCACCCTAAGGTGGCTCGGCATTTTGAAAAATGGGTTCTAAAACAAGAAGCACCCTATGTAATTAAAGAAGTTGCCATATTATTCGAAAATGGTGGGCACAATGCCTGTGATTTTGTAATTACAGTAACTGCTCCTATAGAAACAAGAATAAAACGTTTACTTAAACGGGATAATACTTCAAAAGAAAAAATTGAAGCTATTATGAAAAATCAATGGACAGATGAGGAAAAGGTAAAGCATTCTCATTTTGTTATTGAAAATATTGAACTTGAAAACACTAAAAAACAAGTTGAAAAGATCCATAAGGTAATTCTTAAAAAATCCTAAGAAGCTACAATTTTAACATTTTTGTTAATGATAGGTTAAAACATAAGATTACTAAATGTTAAAATGTTAATTTTGAATGATGGGCAAGAAATTATTTATCCTGTTAATAATACTCATGAGCTTGTCTCTTGTTGGTATTATTGCTATTCAAGCTTATTATATTAATGATTCGGTAGATAACGAAAATGAACGTTTTAAATTTAATGTTGTTAAAGCGCTTAATTATGTTTCTAATACCATCGAAGAAAACGAATCCGAGATGTATTTTTCTAAGTTTTTAAACTTAGATAGTGAGAAAAAAACAGATGAAGATGCTGTTTCTCAGTTGTTGATTTATCAGAAAAATAACAGCACAAAAGAAACGCTCATTTACAGAAGTAGTGTTTTACAAGAAAACTATAAACTATCTTCTTCGCTCTTTGACATTGGTTTAGACAGTCTTGATATTAAAAATATTACAGCAAAATCAACAGCTGAAATATATGACAATACAGGAATTGCTGAAAAGGATATTAAAAGTCCGATTACGAAAATTATTAGAAGTGGTACTATTGATGAAGCACAGAGGTTAAGTTTTGATAAGAGTTTTAAAGAAATCTCAAAACGAACACCGATCCATAAGCGGGTTTCTGAAAAAGAAATTAAAAAATTATTGTCAGAGAAACTTCAAAAAGATGGTATTGATATCGATTTTGAATTTGCCATATATAGTAATGATTTAGCAACTAAAGTACGTAGTGATAACTTTGAGTATGATCCCAATTCTAAACTTAGAGTTCCTATTTTTTATGATGAAAATAATCAAACACCATATAGACTTTTAGT
>Ga0213868_10002767_pt1 | contig 16632 bp, 20 predicted proteins | sample PICome_9_FD_160087 | JGI IMG/M metagenome (GOLD analysis project Ga0213868, IMG submission 160087) | Coastal seawater microbial communities near Pivers Island, North Carolina, United States - PICO127 | ecosystem: Environmental > Aquatic > Marine > Coastal | place: USA: North Carolina...
CTATTTATACTCGATTAAAATCCGAAACAAAAACAATACACTTTCCCGCTACTGTTGATGAAGAATATTTTCGTCAATTAACTTCTGAAAAAAGAGTTATTAAATATTTTAAAGGCGCTAAAAAGTTTGAATGGGTTAAAAAAACTACACGTAATGAAGTGCTTGATACATTTGTTTATGGATTAGCTGCTTTATATATACTACAGCCAAATTATGACCGTTTAGAACAATTAATTAATAAAAATAAATCAACGCAAGCGGAACATACTAAAAACGTTAAGAATAATGCATTTAAAACCAATAACAGGCGCAATTGGGTAAATGATTGGAGATAATTATATAAAAAGATATACAAACATATATAAACTCAGTATAATTATTTTATAAACAAAAAACATAATTTAAATAGGAGTTAATTATGACAAACGAAGTAAAAGCAATTTTTGATAAACTATACAAAGACATGGAAGGCGGCGTTGCTCACAAGCAAATTCTTGCTGAAAACATTTCGCCAATTCAAGCTGACGATAAATTTCACAACCTTGTGATGCAAGCGGCTAAAACTTTAACTGAAAAGCCTTATGTTATCATAAGTAACAAAGCAGTTAAATAATGCAAGTATCTAAAATCGAAACATGCAAAGTGCATTTAATAATTGCAAGATTGCATAATGACGCAGAAGCAATTAAAAAGTATGAAGCTGAATTAGCCGAATTAGAAAAACCAATAATCACAGAAATATTTTGTGATGAAATATTTAATAAGTAATGATTGGCGATATTAAAAAATTAAACCGGTATTACAAAATATACCGGTTTATTAGTAAAGCGTCTGATAATGAAAAATTACATTATCTTGAATTTAGAGCTAAGTTTATTCAAGAAGAATTAACAGAATTATTTGAAGCTATTAACAATGAAGAGCCTGATGAAGTTGTTGATGCATTTATAGATATTATTGTAATTGCATTAGGCTCATTAGATGCATTTGATGTAGATATTAAAAAAGCATGGAAGCGAGTTCATTATGCAAACATGCAGAAAAAAATAGGGGTCAAAGATAGCAGGCCGAATCCTTTAGGATTGCCTGATCTTGTAAAGCCAGAAAACTGGCAAGCTCCGCAGCATTTTGATAATATTGGTAAATTAAATTTTTTAGATAAGGAGTAGTTATGCATTCAGTATTAAGCGAAGCGGCAGCTTTACAAAAACAAAAAGCCGAGGATTATAATTCAAAAGATTCTGAGGCTAAGCAAGAATATTTTCCGTATGGGCATCATTCGTATTTGCAAATGATTCAAACAAAAGTAAAACGTTTGGAGTCAATTGCATTTGATGAAAAGAAGCCTAACTTTGAATCCAGTTATGATTCTGTTTTAGATTTAATTAACTATGCTAGTTTTTATGGCGCTTATTTAAAAAAACAAAATGGAAAATGAAAAACAATATTTTAATTTAGTTAATAAAGTATTAACTGAAGGCGTTAATAGAGATAAAGAAAGAACAGGCGTTGGTACAAAAAGTATATTTGGTGCTAACCTAGAATTAAATCTTAAGGCAGGCTTTCCTTTATTAACACATAGAAAAATATTTTATAAAGGCGTTATTGGTGAGCTGTTAGCTTTCTTAAGAGGTCATACTAATGTTAACGACTTTAAAAGTTTAGGTTGTAATTATTGGGATGCTTGGGCGGAAGATGATGGAAATCTTGGGCCTATATACGGTTATCAATGGAGAAATTATTCTGGATTTAAAATAGATCAATTAAGTAATGTTATTGAAGAAGCAAAAATAAATCCTCAATCAAGAAGATTATATGTAACTGCATGGAATCCAATTGATGCTGATAAAATGGCTTTATTGCCATGTTTTCATGGTTTTCAATTATTAATTCATGGTAATCATTTGAATTTACTAGTCAATATGCGCTCGTCTGATGTAATGGTAGGACTTCCTTCGGATATTCTATTTCATGCATTATTAATGTTAGTTTTATCTAATGAACTAGATATAACTCCTCATAAGCTAATATTTAATTTAGGCGATGCGCATATCTATAATAATCATTTACAATTTGCAAGGACTGTACACGAGCTACAAATATTTAATCCTCCTGCAGTTAAGTTAAATTATCAAGCTGGCATAAATAATATTTATAATAATGATTTTATTATTTCCAGTTATAAACATAATGCTGCGCAAAAATTAAAAGTTAATGTCTAACTATTCTGATTCATGGAATTTAAAATATATTGAATTAGCAAAAAAATTTGCCAGCTGGTCTAAAGACCCTTCAGTTAAAGTTGGTGCAGTTGCTATAGGTTCAAAAGGTCAGGTATTATCGCAAGGTTATAATGGATTTCCTAAACAGTTTAATGATTCGCTTAATATATATAAAACACCAGAATTAAAAAAAAAATATATTATTCATGCTGAAATGAATTGCATATATCATGCTACCTTAAACGGAATATCATTAGAAAACTCTACGCTATTTGTATATGGATTAGAAGTTTGCCATGAGTGTGCTAAGGGTATTATTCAAGTTGGTATAAAAGAGGTTGTAGCACATTCACCAAATCTTCCTAAAAAGAAATGGATTAAAAGCTTTGAAACAACACAAAAATTATTTAAAGAAAGTAATATTAATTATATAAAAATTAGCCATAATAAATATTAAATATAATGTAACAATTGGTTATAAATATTTGTTATAATCAAGTATAGATATATTTTAAATTTATGGCCAATAAATTCGACAGCACAAATTACCCAACAACTGAGCCAAATGAATTGCAGCTTGGTGATTTTTGGGCATGGAAAAAAACTGATCTTTCGGATGATTATCCTACTGCAGATTATTCGCTTTCATATGAATTTAATATTATTGACGGAGCGGCAGCTGTAAATTTCACTTTAAGCGCAAGCGAATCTAATAATGAATATATTATTGAAACAACAGATACATCTTCATATACAAAAGGGGAGTATAACTGGGTTTCTTATATTACAAGAACAAGCGATTCAGCAAGAATTAAAATAAGCGAAGGTTTTACAGAAATACAAGATAATTATGCTACTACAACTACTTCAGTACGAAGCCATGCAAAAAAAGTATTAGACGCAATTGAAGCAGTTATTGAAAATAGGGCAACAATGGACCAAAGCTCTATGTCAATTGCAGGGAGATCATTATCAAGACTAACAATTGATGAATTGTTAACTTTTAGAAATAGATATAAGTCAGAGTATTTAAAAGAAATTAAAAAAGCAAGATTAAAAAATAACAAGGCTTCGGGTAATTCAATTAAGGCGAGGTTTTAAATATGGCGTGGTATGATAGGTTTACCCCTAAAAATAAAACAAAAATAAAAAAAATATCTTCAACCAGGAGATATGCGGGCGCTAATACAGGTAGATTATTTGCAGATTTTCACGCTTCAAACACTTCCGCAGACGCTGAAATTAAAGATCAACTAAGAATATTAAGAGATAGAAGCAGAGATTTAGCTAGAAATGATTCTTATGTTACAAGATATTTAAACTTAATGATCAGCAATATTATTGGAGCTAATGGTATTCGATTAAGTGTAAAAGCAAGAGATTCAAAAGGTAGTTTAGATATAATAGGCAATCAAACTATAGAACGAGAATTTAAAAATTGGTCAAAAATGGGAAACTGCACGTTAAATGGGCGGCAGTCATTTTTAGATTGTCAAAAACTATTTGTAGAAGCATTAATGCGAGACGGCGAAGTATTAATTCGTCATGCAAAACCAACTGATTCAAAATATAAATATAAAATTCAATTTTTAGAAGCAGACCATTTAGATGAACAAAAAAATGGCGTTAACTCAAAAACAAAAAATAGAATTAAAATGGGCGTTGAAGTTGATAAATTTGATAAACCGGTTGCTTATTATTTATTTAAAAATCATCCTTATGATAATACTTATCAATCACCTAAAGAGCATATAAGAGTTCCTGCTGAAGAAATTATACATGCATATATGCCAAATCGCGCTGAACAGACCAGAGGTGTGCCTATGACTGCTTCTGCTATGCCTCAAATAAAAATGCTTAATGGCTATATGGAAGCCGAAATAACAGCTGCACGTGTTTCAGCAGCAAAAATGGGATTCTTTACAAGCCCAGATGGTGACGGCTATATAGGCGAAGGCTACGAAGATGAATATACTCCTATTATGGAGGCACAAGCTGGCAGCTTTGAACAATTACCTGCTGGTATGGATTTTAAATCGTTTGATCCTGATCATCCTTCAACAGCATTTAGTTCGTTTACAACACAAGTATTAAGAGGAATAGCTTCAGGATTAAATATTTCATATCATGCATTAACAAATGACTTGAGCTCTGTAAACTACAGTTCATTACGCGCAGGCGCATTAGAAGATAGAGAAATGTATAAGCTATATCAAAGATTTGTAGTTGATCATTTTATGCGTCCTGTGTTTGAAAAATGGCTTGAAATGTCTATATCAAGTGGAGCTATTGTTATGGACAGTGAAACTAATATTCCTTTGCCCATGTCAAAATATAATAAATTTGCTAACGATGCAATATTTATTGGTCGGTCATTTCAGTGGGTTGATCCTCAAAAAGAAATGAATGCATCTATTAGTGGTATGCAAGCAGGTCTTGTTACATATCAAGATGTTCAATCAAATTATGGAAGAGACGTAGAAGAGTTATACGAGCAGCACGAAAGAGAGCAAAAACTAGCTGAGCAATATGGCATTAAAACAGCATTCCAGCCATTTGGCATTAAGTTGCCAATAGAGCCTGATATAAAAGGAGGAAGTAATGGCGATACCGAATAAAGGAATGAAAGAAGATGCTCAAAGAGCATTAGATTGGCGTAAAGAATTTAAAAGAGGCGGTACACGTATTGGTGTAACTCGAGCAAATCAAATTGTTAATGGCGTTGATTTATCTGATCGTACAATTAAAAGAATGTATAGTTATTTTTCAAGGCACGAAGTAGATAAAAAAGCAGAAGGTTTTAGACCCGGTGAAGAAGGATTTCCAAGTAATGGAAGGATAGCATGGGGACTTTGGGGCGGAGATGCTGGCTACAGCTGGTCAAGAAAATTAGTTGAACAAATGAAAAAAGAAGACGAGCGTAAATTAGATGAGCGACCTTACCCAAACGAGCATGCGGCTCGAATTGAAGACCCAAAACAATTTGATAGCTTTAGAAGAAAAAACAATGAATTTAAAACAGGTATACATGTAATACACGGTATTAAAAATAATGAAAGATTAATACAAAGCATAAGATTTGATTCAGATATATTCACTTCAGAAGAAGCAAAATCTTGGTTAGAAAGAAATGAATTTGAATATATTAAATTTGAAAATGCAATAGAAGAAAGAGCAGTTTCAGAAAAAACAGAAGAAGCTCTTAAAAATAAATTAACAGAGCATCAAGAAGAAGTGGGTGATGCAAAAAGCAAAAGAACAACATTATCTGTTTTAAAACAAGTTTATGAACGCGGCATAGGGGCTTTTAATACAAATCCAGGCTCAGTCCGGCCTCAGGTTAGTAATGCAAATCAATGGGCAATGGCGCGTGTTAATAGTTTCTTATACGCTTTGCGTAATGGAAAATATAGAAGTGGGAAGCATGATACAGATTTACTTCCTAAATCTCACCCTTTATCATCGAAAGAGGAAAAAACTATGAATGACAAAGAAAATAGACATATCCTTAATGTAAACGAAACAGATGATTCTGTAATTATTGAGTTTTCAAAACATCATGAGGATAAAGTTGAAGAAGAAAATGTTGACGCAGTTTCTTCTGAGTATGATAATGAAGAAGAAGAAAGAAAAATTGTTGACCTACCTTTAAGGTATAGAACAATTGATTTATCTAAAAATTCATATATCGACGAAGAAAATAGATTAGTTCGTATCGGGGTTTCATCTGAAGAACCGGTAGAGCGATCTTTTGGCTTAGAAGTTTTAAGCCATAAGCTAGATGATATAGATATGGAATTTGTATCATCCGGCAGAGCTCCTTTTTTATTAGATCATGATATGACTAAGCAAATAGGGGTAATTGAAGAATTTAAACTTGATGAGACTGCTAAAAAGACAATAGCGGTAGTAAGATTAGGACGATCAGCTCTTGCTCAAGAAGTTTTCCAGGATATTCAAGATGGTATTCGTATGAATATTAGTGTTGGGTATAAAGTAAATAAATTAGAACGAGATAACAACGGTGAAGAAGACTACTACCGCGCAGCCTGGACTCCAATGGAGGTATCCAGTGTTTCTGTGCCGGCAGACCAGTCGCGACTTGTTGGAGTTGGTCGTTCTGCTAACTTAAAAAAAGGTATTATTATGACAGAAGAAAAAAAACAAGATATTAATCTTGATGAAGTCAGAAGCCAGACTCTTGAGGAAGCTAAAGCTGAATTTAAAAGAAATTCGAAAGAAATTATTGATTTAGCTGTTAAGCATAATAAAAGAGACTTAGCTGATGACGCTATAAGAAACGGTCTTTCAGTAGAAGAATTTAGAGGAACATTACTTAATGAAATTTGTAATGACAAGCCTTTAGAAACTGCTGAAATTGGCATGAACAAACAAGAAGTAAGAGAATTCTCTTTAGTTAGAGCAATTAATGCATTAGCTAATCCTTCAGACAGAAAAGCTCAAGAAGCTGCTAGATTTGAATTTGAATGTTCAGATGAGGCCGCTAGACAATACGGTAAAACAGCTCAAGGCATTATGCTTCCTGCAGAAGTTTTAGGCAACTGGAGCAAAAGAGCAATTAATACAGGCGATGATTCAACTCTTATATCAGAAGATTACAGAGGCGGAGATTTTATTGATGTATTAAGAAATTCTTCATCAGTAATGCAAGCAGGAGCAACTATGCTAAGAGGGCTTGACGGGAATGTTGTTATTCCAAAAAAATCAGCTGCTTCATCAGCTAATTGGATTTCACCAGAAAATAACCCTGCAACTGAAAGTGAATTTACTTCAGGCTCAGTAACTATGTCACCTAAAGTAATTGGCGCGTTTACAGACGCTTCAAGACTTATGCTTCAGCAATCATCTTTAGATATTGAAAGCTTAATTAGAAATGATTTAAGTGCTTCAATAGCTACTGCTATTGATTTAGGCGCTTTAGCCGGTTCAGGTTCAAGTGGCCAGCCTACTGGTATTGCTAATACTTCAGGTATTAACACTACTACTTTTGCTGCTGCTGTTCCAACATTCGCAGAACTTGTAGCTATGGAATCAGCAGTAGCTGATGACAATGATTTAACAGGCTCATTAAAATATATTGCTAGACCTTCAGATTGGGGTAACCTAAAAACTGTAGATAAAGCAAGTGGGTTTGGTCAAATGATTGTTGGCCCTGATGGAAACATTAATGGTTATGATGTTGTAAGATCAAAACAAGTAACTGCTGGTGATTACTACTTTGGTAATTTTGCAGATTTATTAATTGGTATGTATGGTGGATTAGATATAACTGTTGATCCATATGCTCTTTCAACTACAGGCGGAGTAAGAATTGTTGCTCTACAAACTGTTGATGTGGCTGTAAGGCATGCTGTATCTTTCTGTAAATCAAGCGACTAATTAGTCAATGCTTAAATGGAATGGGGGTAGCAATACCCCCAGCTTAAATATGAAGAAATTTTTAATAACTAATGACACAGTAGCTAATGGTAAAAAGGTTGCAGCAGGGGACGTTATAGAGCTTCCTGAGCATGTTGGCCACGAACTATGCGGATATAATAAAGCTGAAGTTTATATTGAAAAGCCTAAAGCTAAAAAAGCAAATAGAAGCGTTGGCTTAGAAAGATCTGATACAAAACCTACAAAGAAAAGAACTAAAAAATAATGCCTATTGAGAGTTCTGCAGATTTTAACTCTTATGTAGACCCAAATGCTCATGGAGTGTCTGCTACATTTTTTGAAACTCAAACAACTTTATGGGATGCTAGAACAGGACTTATAGATACTTGGTTTGATATAGATACTGGTGATGCTTATTCTATAAATATAATTATAGATCAAGAATACTTTAGTATTGCAAGTGGCACAGCACCAGTAGATGGTTATCAACCAAGAGCAATTATTAAAGCTACAGACGCACCATATATAAATCATGGTGACAAAATACAAGTAAATGCTATAACTACAAACAATGGCAATATACTTGTACCGCAAACATTATTTGCAATTAAAACAGTAGAGCCTGATAATACAGGATTAATTGAAGTAGTTTTAGAGGAGCAATAATGTCACAGTACATGTTAGAGACTGAAGAAGATATGATAGCATATTTTGATGTTAATTTTGGCCATGCCATTAATGCTACTTATATAAAAAATGGTATATCCAGTGCTATTAAAATTATTTTAAATAGAGAGTATATACAACAAGATGATGGTATAGGTGTTGAAGCCACTAAACCTATCGCTTATTGCAGGAGCATTGATGTTCCAAATGTTGCGTATGGAGATTTATTAAATGCAGATGCAACTACAGACGTTGAGGGTAATATATTAAAAGCAGCGCAAAACTATACTATAATTAATGTTCAAAAAGATAAAACAGGGTTTACTGTTTTAATGTTAGAAGAGGCATAGTGGCAAATCATATAAGACAACAAATACGAGAATATTTTGGTACTACTTTAACTGGATTATCAACAACTGGTGCTAACGTTTATGAATCAAGAGTTTATCCAATAGAAAATACAAAATTACCAGCATTAGTTATATATACAAAATCAGAAACATCAGAGCCTATTGTTATAGGTACTGATAGAGTTATGAGTAGAGAATTATCAGTAGTTGTTGAAGGATATGCTAAGGCAACAACCAATTTTGATGATACTATTGATACAATAAGCAAAGAGGTTGAACAAGCTATTGCAGCAGATAGGACACTTGACGGCAAAGCAAAAGATACTTATCTTGAATCAACTGAAATTGAGTTTAACGGCGAAGGTGAGAAACCATTAGGATTTGTTTCTCTAACCTTTATAAGTAATTACTATGTCAAGGAAAAAAATCCTGACGTAGCAGTATAGGAGACAATTATGAAATTAATTAGTCCAAATGGTAAAAGTTCTGTAATAGCTCATCCTACTCAGGTTGAGTCAATGAAAGAAAAGGGCTGGAAAGAAGAAGCAGTCCATTCGCAAGATAAAATTAAACCTTCTTCTAAGAAAAAGTCGAAAGACGAGGTAGAAAATGGCAACACATAAAGGAAGTGAAGGAACTGTAAAAGTCGGTTCTAATGCTGTAGCTGAAATAAGGTCTTACTCAATCGAAGAATCTGCTGATACTTTAGAAGATACTTCAATGGGTGATGCTGCAAGAACCTATAAACCATCATTGACTTCTTTCTCAGGAAGTTTAGATGTATTTTGGGATGAGACTGATACAAGTGGTCAAGGTGCTTTAACCATTGGTTCAGAAGTAACTCTAAATGTATATCCTGAAGGAGATACAGCAGGTGATACTTATTACACTGGTTCAGCTATTGTTACTGGGGTTTCAAGAAGTGCATCATTTGATGGATTGGTTGAAGCTAGTATTTCAGTGCAAGGCAATGGCGCTTTAACATCAACAACAGTATAAGAAGATGTCAGCAATAGATAACGCAAAGAAGCATTTTGCAGAGCAAGATGTCAAAGTAATCGAAGTGCCTGAATGGGGTGAAGATGATAAACCTCTAAGAATATTCAGTAAGCCATTGACGTTAGCTGAAACTTCTAAACTTTATAAAATGAGTAAAGAAGATGATTTAACGATGATGGCTTATGTTCTTATATATAAAGCATTAGATGAAAATGGAGATAAGTTATTTGATTTAGGTGATAAAAACGCCTTATTAAATAGCGTTGATAGAGAGATATTAGTAGGCGTTGCTACAAAAATTATGGGTCAAGAACCTATTGAGGAAACGAAAAAAAACTAATAAAGGATACTAATTTATATGTGCAATATGCACTAGCAGAAAAACTTGGAAAGACTTTACAAGAACTCCAAGAAATTAGTGTCCACGAATATCAAGGATGGATAGCTTACTTAGAGTTAGCTGAAGAGAAAAGAAAACATGGCAAATAAAAAAGTAAAGTTTGAATTAACCGCAGTAGATAAGACTAAAGCAGCATTTGATAAAGTTACCAAAGGTCTTAAAGGCGTTGGTTCTGTAGCTGCTGGTGCATCTAAAGGTATTGCTGGTATAGGATTAGCTGCAGCAGCTTCTGCAACAGCATTAGCTGTATTGGTTGATAAATCATTTCAAGCGGTAGATGCTATTGGCAAAACATCAACTCAAACAGGAATAGCTACAGATACATTACAAGCATTTCATTTAGCTGCTAGAGAATCAGGTACAAGCATTGAAGGTGCTAACACTGCTTTAATTAAATTTGCAAGAAGTGTCGGTGATGCTCAAAGAGGTGTAAAAACTCAATCAGATATATTTAAAGATTTAGGTGTTGAGTTAAGAAATGCTGATGGTTCAATGAAATCATTTGATGACATACTAGAAGCAACAGCAAAAGGTGTAACACAACTTGGAGACCAAACAGCAAGAGCAACAGCTTTAGCCAACTTATTTGGTAGACAAGGTGTTGTATTAACTGGTGCTATCAATGATTTATCTGAAAGTGGTCTAAAGAACTTTATTACAAGAGCTAAAGAATTAGGCATTGTTTTAAGTGAAAAAGTAATAAGAAGAACAGAAGAATTTAATGATGCTGTAGGTGTTATTAAGATGCAACTAGGCTCTTTTGTTAATAATATAACTACATCATTTTTGCCAGTATTTGAAAATATGCAAAAATTTATAGCCGAAAAGATACAACAAATTGTAGATGATGCTGGTGGTATGGACAAATTAGGTGCAAAAATTGCTAAAGCTATTATTGAATTTGTTGCTGTTGGCATAGAAAAGTTTGGAATATTTAGAGATGAGGTAGCTGCTTTTGTTAATGATGTAAAAATTAAATTAATTGAGGTAGAAAATTCATTTTTAAGTCTTATAAGAAATATTTTAATGAAGTTACCTGCAAAATTAGGTGATTTTACAAAAGAAATGAATGACATGGCATATACCATTATTTTTAATAATAAAGCCATGAAAGACTTAGAGGGTAGTACAACCAGTTATGGCAAAGAAGCAAAAGTAACAGCAGATGGTGTAAGGAAATATAAAACAAATATTGATGAGTTAATTGGCTCTCAAGATGATTTAACTGATTCAAATAATGGTTTGGCAACATCAACAGGCAATATTGGTAAAAGTTTAACAAACATACAAAGTCCTATAGATATGTTTAAGCAACAATTAAAAGACACAGAAAAATCACTAGATACTATTGCAGTCAATTCTATGAAGAAATTTGAAGATTCTATTGTTGATGGTCTTAAAACTGGAAAACTAGCATTTAAAGATTTTGCAACTTATGTTGTGGAGCAGTTGATAAGGGTGGCAATACAACAAGTAATTATAGCAAAGCTAATTGACCCATTTAGGTCATATATAGATGATATATTTAATGTTGGCGATATTGTAAAAGGCAATACTGGAACTTTAAACGCTAACAAAAACTTATCAAGTTTGCTTGACCCTAATGATGATTATGATGGTGGTGGTTATACAGGAATGGGTGTAAGAGCTGGTGGTTTAGATGGTAAAGGTGGTTTTATGGCTATGGTTCATCCAAATGAAACTGTTGTAGATCACACAAAAGGTCAATCAGTTGGCGGTGGTGCTACAGTAAACTTCAACATATCAACAGTTGATGCTGCTGGATTTGACCAGTTGCTAACATCAAGGAAAGGACTTATAACATCAATTATTAACAATGCCATGAATACGCAAGGCAAAATGGGGGTCGTATAATGTCAGGACAATTTCCAACAGACCCAAATTTTAGGTCATTAGTATTTACAAATAATAGACCAATACTTTTAAATCAAACTTTATCAGGTAAAAAATCAGCAAGACAAATAGGTGCACAATACTTTTCTTTTACAGTACAAATGCCACCAGTTGATCAATTAAAAGCACAGGAAATATTTGCTTTTTTATCTAAACAAAAAGGTGGTTTTGAAAACTTTACTATTGCAGCACCACTAAACAACAAAGGTGTAAGCCATAGTGAAACTGATATTCTTGTTAATGGTGCAGCATCAGCAGGTGCAAGTGCTGTACCTATGGATGGTTTTTCACATACTAACCATGCACTAAGAGCAGGTGACTTAATTAAGTTTGCAGGTCATACAAAAGTTTATATGGTGCAAGATGAAGTAACTGCATCAGGTGGTAGTGCTACAGTTAACATACAACCCAACTTAGTTGCTGATGTTGCTGATAATGAAGCTGTTACAACTAACAAACCACTTTTTAATGTTTATCTTGCAAATGATGAAATTAGATACACCACAGACATAAGTGGTTTCTACAACATTTCTTTTGATGTAAGAGAGGTCATTGAGTAATGCCAAGAAGTTTATCAACAGCATTACAAACTCAAGTATCTGCTCAACAAACTAAAACAGCTTTCCTTGTAGAATTAGGGTTATCTACAACAATAAGATTAACTGACTGGTATTCAGATGTTACTTATAATTCTAATTCTTACCAAGCTGGTGGTTCTTTTTTAACAGTAGCATCAACCATCGAAACAGGTCAACTACAAGTTAATGAATTAAATTTAGGGTTTTCTAATGTTACCAATCAGGTTAGAAATTTAGTGCAAAATGGTGCATTTACAGACAAAACTGTAGAAATATATTTAGCCTATTTTGATGAAAATGAAACTTTAGTAGGTGTTGTAAATTATTTTACAGGCAAAATTAGAAACGTAACGATATCTGAAAGTATAGATAATTCTGTCATATCAATGACTGTTTCCTCTCATTGGGCAAATTGGAGTTTAACAAAAGGTAGGCATTACTCAGATGAGTCACAACAATCAGAATATGCGGGTGACAAGGGTTTAGAGTTTGCCACACAGGTAAAATCAGATGTGAGGTGGGGTAGTTAATGGTTTGGCAGGCAGTTGTTGATTTTTTTGTTGCTGTTGGTAAGGCTGTAACAGCTTACGCTACAGCAAATCCTATTAAATTTGCATTAGAAGCGTACACCCTATATACAGGTGTTAAAGGTTTCTTACAAGCAAAACAAATGTTGGCTAAAGGTCAGGACATTTTAGCTAACAAAACTGCTGCTGGTGGCAAGATACCAGTCATATATGGAACAAGAAGGGTTGGTGCTCAAATTGTCTACATGGACACAGCACAAAACAGATCAAGAGATTTGTTTGTTGTTTATGCGTTGGCAGTTGGTGAATGTGATGAGATCATACCTACATCAATAGAGATTGATGGCAATAGTATTTATGATGGAAATATCTACAAAGGCGGTGGATATGTAGGCTCAGATAGATATGGGCAAACTGGTTATGGAAATCACAAGCCTTTAAATACCGCATCTCAAGTTGGAGACAATCAATACTCTAGTGCTGGTAACTTAGGAACTAACCCAGCTCTTAGGTATTCTTTTGTTTTTAACTTACATCATGGTGCATCTTCACAAACAGTAGACCCAATGCTTTCAGCATCTATTGGTTCACAATGGACAACAGCACATAAATTAAATGGTATTTGTTACATAGCTGCTGCGTTTGATTACGATAAAAGAGGAATGTATAAAGGTGTTCCACAAATTACAGTACAAGTTAGAGGTAAGAGGGTTTTTGACCCAAGAGATAGTTCTACAAAATGGTCAAGCAATCCAGCTTTATGTTTCTTAGACTACATACAAAACGATGAATATGGTAAGGGATTAGCAACATCACAAATAAATATGACTGCTATAGGAACTGCTGCTGATAAATGCGATACCTTAGTAGATCAACCTTACTACAATGGAAGTTATCAGAGTTTTACATGGAGTGGCGATACGGGTAATGATTATATTCTTATCAATGATAATGATGACTGGTGGCAAAATAAAATAGATGAAGTTGTAGATATAAAAGACTCTGATGGTAATTTGGTTATTGATGAGAAAGATATTAAAGATAGTTCTAGGTATGAGTTTTACGACCAAACACAAGAAAACAGATTATACATAGATGATACTTTACAAGAAGATTATACAAATGAAGCTGGAACTATAAGAGGTAGAACTAAAAGATTTCATTGTAATGGTTATATTGACACTAATAAAAATGTCATGGATAACGCCAAAGAATTACTTGCAAACATGCGAGGTATCTTTACTTATATTGATGGCAAATATGAATTACAAATAGAAGATACAGGTACTTCTACATTTAGTATTACTGATGACCATATTATAGGCAATGCTGGTATATCAGTTGATTATGGTAATAAAGATAAAAGAGCCAACAAAGTTGTTATTGAGTTCTTTAATGCTAATAAAAAATATGAACTAGATACAGCCACAGTTTTACATGATGCTTCACCTGAATATTATTCAGATGATGGTGAGATATTAGAAGTTAAGGCTGAGTTTCCTTATGTAACAGACCCATACATTGCTTATAACATGGGTAAAGCCATCTTAACTAGAAGCAGAAATCAGACAACTATGCAGTTCTTAGGAACTCCTGAAATGTATAAATTAAATGTAGGTGATATTGTTGACCTTACTTACCTACCTTTAAATTTTAATGTAAAAATTTGCAGAGTAGAAGCATTAGAATTACAAGCTAATGGGTTGGTTGCTGTTAGTTTAATTGAATACTTTGATGTTTATACATGGGAAGTACCAGCTCAAGAACCAACAACAATTATAGCCAAACCCCCAACCATAGGTGCTATACATCCACCTGAAGCAAATAGTATTGTATTTACAGATACTGATGCTTCAGCAATTAACAGGCCTACTTTAACTTGGACTGAGCCAACTGATTTTCCAGTAAAAGAATTTAGAGTAGATGTGGTTGATAGCTCAAGTAATAATGTTTTTAGTAAAATTGTAGACACACCTTCAGTTGATTTAGCTTTCTTGCCCAAAGGCTCTAACTATGTTGCTAGTGTCACATCTTTTAATGGTGTTGGAATTGAATCTAATGCATCTACTAAAACATTTACCATTGCAGATGACCCAGTTAAAACAACTGAAGTAGAAATGAATGGAGTTACCATGTCAACAGTTGAAACCTATGGAACTGTATCAGGCAAAACAGGTAATTATGTTAATTTTACAAACAAGGTTAATTTTACTAATGAAGTTGAGTTTCAAGATGGATTTATTGTAGATGCTGGTAGCGTTGCTTTTTTTGACCCAGTCCAATTTGTTGATGGTTTTACTGGTCAGGGCATTTTTGATATTGGCAATGGTGCTATAGAATTTAGCTCATACACACCACCATCAACAACTGATAGATTATATAGAGTAGGCAATGCTTTGCATTATAGCGGTGAAGAACTAGGTAGAGTATCTAATGGCACACCAGCATCAGCCACTGCTACTGGCACAACAGGTGAAATACAATGGGATTCAAGCTATATCTATGTATGCATAGCAACAAACACATGGAAGAGGGTGGCGATAAGCACATGGTAATAGTAAAATAATAAAACACAGAGATTTAATATGGCGCAACACGATTACAATTTAGCAAACCAATCAGGAGCAGATTTTAGAGCAGATTTAAACAACGCTTTGTCTGCTATAGTAACAGTTAATAGCGGTGCTACAGCACCTTCTACTACCTTTGCACATCAGTTATGGGTAGATACATCTAGTAGCGTTTTAAAGATTAGAAACTCAGCCAATGATGCTTGGGTGACTACAGGTGTAAGTATTACAGCAGACAATACATTTACAGGTAACTTAACAGGAAACGTCACAGGCAACCTTACAGGTGATGTAACGGGTAATGCTGATACAGCTACAGCACTTGAAACCGCAAGAACAATAAATGGTGCATCTTTTGATGGCACTGCAAACATATCTTTTGACACTGACAGTGTTAGTGAGGGCAGTACTAATCTTTATTATACTTCTGCAAGATTTGATTCTGCTTTTAGTGGTAAATCTACAAGCGACTTAACAGAAGGTACTAATCTTTATTTTACAAACGCTAGAGTTGAATCTTACTTAGATGCAGGAAGTTCTACACCAACATTTGCAAGTGCAGTCATTAATACAAGCATTACAGGTTCAGCAGTTTTAGATGATGATACTTTTGCAACTGCAAGTGCTACAACAGTTGCAACATCTGAATCAATTAAGGCTTATGTAGATAGCCAAGTAGGTAGTGTAGATACATTAGCTGAAATACTTTTAAATGGTAATACTACAGGCGGTACTGATATAGCTTTTGGCGATAATGATAAAGCCATATTCGGTACAGGCTCAGACTTACAAATCTACCATGATGGTAGTAATAGTTGGATAAAAGATACTGGAACAGGTGATTTGGTAGTTAGGTCATCAACAAATATTTTCTTACAAGATGCAACAGGTGCAAACAATTACGCTAAATTCACAACTAATGCAGTAGAACTAAGACATAACAATGATGTACGTTTTACTACAACTGGTACAGGAATAGACGTAACAGGAACAGTTACAAGTGATG
>Ga0213868_10002769_pt1 | contig 16629 bp, 19 predicted proteins | sample PICome_9_FD_160087 | JGI IMG/M metagenome (GOLD analysis project Ga0213868, IMG submission 160087) | Coastal seawater microbial communities near Pivers Island, North Carolina, United States - PICO127 | ecosystem: Environmental > Aquatic > Marine > Coastal | place: USA: North Carolina...
GCAGTGGAGCCCTCATGTATGTTGCCTCAATATTCGGTTATTTTGAATATATTGAAATAAATGCTTTTATTACTGGCTCTTTAGCTATTGGAATTATTTCTGGCGCATACTCAACAGAAGTTTTTCGTGGAGCAATTCAATCTATTGATAAAGGTCAATTTGAAGCCGCAAAAGTTTTAGGGGTAAGTAAGTTTGTTCAATTTTATAAAATAATTCTTCCACAAATGTTAAGATTAGCTATTCCTAATTTAAGTAACGTTTGGCAAATAACTTTAAAAGATACCTCACTAATTTCTGTTACTGGTTTAGTTGAGATTATGAGACAATCTTATATTGCAGCTGGTTCGACACGTGATCCGTTATTCTTTTATTCTTTTGCTGCAGTTTTATATTTATTACTTACTTATTTAAGTATGAAAATAATTAATCGACTAGAAGCTAAATATAGCAGGGGATATTAATGGATTTTGAATTAATGTTCACTAGCTTTCCTAAATTATTAGGGGCAACTGTAATTACATTAAAGCTTTTATCAGTTTCTTTAATAATTGGATTATTTATCGGTTTATTGTTTGCGATATTAAGAATGCACCAAAATATAATAGTGAACCGATTTGCCTATGGTTACTCTTATGTTTTTAGAGGAACACCATTGTTAGTTCAGATTTTTATTATTTATTTTGGTTTAGGACAAATAGAGTATTTGAGATCAACATTTTTATGGGTTGTTTTGAAAGAACCTTATTGGTGTGCAATCATTGCTTTTGCATTAAATACTGGAGCGTATACTTCTGAAATTTTAAGATCAGCTTTTCAAACGATAAAACCTGGTATTATTGAAGCTGGTAAAAGTTTAGGAATACCTAGTAAAATTATTTTTTATAAAATACAAATTCCAATTGCTATTAAACAATCTTTACCAGCATACGGTAATGAAATTATTTTAATGTTAAAAGGAACATCTTTAGCAAGTACGGTAACATTGATGGATCTAACAGGTGTTGCAAAATATATTATCTCAACTACCTTTAAACCTATCGAAGTTTTTATTGTTGCTGGTGGAATTTATTTATTTATGACCTTTTGTGTACATAATTTAATAAAATTTTTAGAAAAAAAATTTAGTTATCAATAAAGTGAAAAAAATTCTAAGCGATAAACAAATTACAGATTACCAAAAATTAGGAGTAATTGTTATAAAAGAAGTCTTTAAAGATTGGATTGATCCTCTAAAAAATGGATTTAATAAAGTTTTAGATGAACCAAGTATTCATGGCAGAGAAAACGTCACTAAAGGTAGTCCAGGTAGATTTTTTGAAGATTATTGTAATTGGCAAAGAATTTATGAATTTAAAGACTGTATTTTTAAATCACCCGCTGCTCAAATTATATCTGAAGCAACAGGTTCTAAATCTGTACAAATATTCCATGAACATATTTTTATAAAAGACCCTGGAACTCAAAAAGAAACTCCATGGCACCAGGATATGCCTTATTATTGCATTGAAGGTAATCAAACTGGAAGTTTTTGGATTCCCTTAGATAAAGTTGAAAAAAAAAATAATTTAAAACTAATATTAAGATCTCATCTATGGCCAAAGTTAATAAGACCGACAAAATGGTCCACTGATAAATCTTGGTATGCTGAAGATGAAAGTTTTATGGAATTACCTGATTTAAAAGAAATAGAGAAGGATATTTTTATCCCAAATTTGGAAATAGGAGATGCTGTTTTGTTTAATTTTAAAATTGTACATGGCTCAGATGCTAATCTAACCTCTTTACAAAGAAGAGCTTTTTCTATGAGATTTATTGGCGATGACGTTAAATTTTTAAAAAGAAATGGGCCAACTTCACCACCCTTTGATGGAATTAATTTATTAACTGGTGAAAGAATGAGAACTGATTGGTTTCCTGAAGTATTTAATAGTTAGTATATTCTTTAATTTCTTTAATTTTTGATCCAGTAAGATTATTAATTTCTAATTTAATATTTGCTCTATCATCATTTAAAAAATGAACTTCTCTTGAAAGTTTAATAAATTTTTCTCCAAAATCTTTATCTTTTTCACATTGTCTTTTATCGTCTTCAATAACCCATAATTTTGCATTAATTTCTTTTAGTGAGCTGAATAATTCTTGAAGTTTTGAATTTGATTGAACATTTTTTTCTAATTGATTTTTTAAGATTGAATGCTCTGTGTTGATAAATTCTAGCTTATCTGGATCTTTAATTTTATCTTGTTTGATTTCTAGAATAGATATTTTATCTAATAACTCACCAACTGATACTTCAACTATAATTTTATTCATAAAAAAAAATACTATGTTAAGTTGTTAAAAAATGTCTAATATTTTAATAATAAAACATGGCTCACTTGGAGATATAGCGCAAGCAAGTGGTGCTATTCAAGATATTTCTGAAAATCATTTAAATGATCAAATTCATATTCTAACCACTAAACCCTATTTAGAATTATTTAAAAAAAACCCCAATATTCATAATGTTATTTTAGATAAAAGATTATCAAGATTTAATTTGATTTATTTATACCTTTTAATGAAAAATCTTAAAAAGTTTAAATTTACCAAAGTTTATGACCTACAAAACTCTTCAAGAACCTCTTTTTATAAAAATATTTTATTTCCAAAATCTGGATCAAGTGAATGGTCAAGCTCATTAACCACTTTACCTAAAGATATAGTAAAAGAAGAATTTGATAAAAATCCAGTATTAGACCGGTTTGCTCACCAACTAAAAACTTCTAATTTAACAATTACTCATACGATGAATCCAAATTTTAGTTGGGCTTGTTCAGAGATTGATGAAATAAAAAAAAATTATAATTTAGAAAAATATATTCTTTTATTTCCATTTTGCTCAGAACATTTATTAATTAAAAGATGGCCTTTTTATAATGAGTTAATTCAACTAATTAAAAATAAGTATAAAGATGAATTTAAAATTGTAACTGCACCAGGTCCTTCTGAAATTAAAAATTCTAAAGATTTTGACGCTGAACCAATTTTATTGAATAATAAATCTCTTAATATTTCACAACTTGCGACACTTATAAAGGATAGCGCTTTTGTAGTAGCTAACGACACAGGCTCAGCCCATATGGCCGCACATCTAAATTCAAAAGGAATAACTTTGTTTGGAGCACACACTACAGCACACAAAGTTAGCATTGAAAGAGAAAATTTTAAAGCTATTCAAGTAAATGATTTATACAAATTAAGTGCTGAAAAGGTATTTGAAAAACTAATTCAAAAAATTAATTAATAATTTTTTTATATTCTTCAATAATTCTTGACCAATGAAACTTTGTTACAAAATTTTTAGCATTAGATCCGTATTCTAAATATTTTTTATTTTCCAACATTGTATTTATTGATGAATAAATTTCGTCTAAACTATTCCCATCACAGATAAGACCTGTTTTTCCATTATCTATTGCATCAGAAGCGCCCCCATCTTTACCTCCAAGAGAAGGTATTCCATACTGAGCAGCTTCGACATAAGCAATACCAAATCCTTCAACTGATGATTTGTGAATAACAGATGTCATTACGAAGATATTAGATTTTGCAATTAAGGCATTCTTTAAATTACTACTAATGTCTTTGAAAAACATAACTTGACCATTAAGATCTAGTTCTTTTACAAGTTTCTTAATATTACTTTCTTCATCACCATGGCCTATGCAAATATAGACTATATCTGGATAAATTTGTTTTAGATTTCTAAGGGCCATGATTACTTTTTCGTGATTTTTTCTTTTATCAAATCTTGAAACAGTAATTAATCTTGGTGTTTTTATTTTTAATAAACTTTCTACTTTATCAAGTGATTTTTGGTCTAATTCATCTGAAGGATCTACACCTGGATTAATCACAATAATTTTATTTTCAATAACTCCACACTCTATCGCTAATTTTTTTGTATATTCTGAATTAGCTATAACTTTTTCTACATTATTTAAGACATCTAAAATTCTTTTGTTAATACTTGAGCCTATTGAATGATTAATTTCTTTACCATGTATTAGACAGTATTTTTTCTTTGAGGTTTTAATCAATTCTAAACTTTTCCAATGGTCAGCTATTATTCCTTGAACCTTATTTTCTTTTAAATATTCATTTATTAATTGAGCTTTTCTAAACTTTCTAAGTAATTTAATTCCACCAACTCGTTCAATTGAAAATGTTGCTTGTTCATCAAATTTTTTATGTTCATTATGATAATCTGCAAAAACTTTAATTAGATAATTTTTAGAAAGTTCTCTGGATAGTCCCCAAACCAAACTTTGCATACCTCCTATTTCTGGAGGAAAATTTCTTGTTATTATTAAATACATTAATTATTTTTCCACTTAATACTACATCCGATACTTGGAATTTGCTTAGTGGGTCCATTTCCAGTTTTAGAGATATTTTGCATTGCTAATTTTAACTCACTATCTTTATTTCGAACAGGAACTAAATTTTTAAGCTCCATAATTCTTCCTCGGTATTGAAGTTTTAAATCTTGATTATAACCAAAAAAATCTGGGGTACATACTGCGCCATAGATTTTAGCTATTTCTTGAGTTTCATCATATAAATAAGGAAAACCAAAATTATTTTCTTTAGCAAACTTAATCATATTTTCAAATGAATCTTCTGGATAATTAGTTGGGTCATTAGCTGAAATAGCAACCGCACTTATTTCAAACTTTTTTAATTCATTACAGTCTTCAACTAAATCTTTAATAATAGCTTTTACATAAGGACAGTGATTACAGATAAACATAATCAAAGTTCCTTTTGAACCTTTGATGTCATTAAGTGAAATAAGCTTATTTTCAGTAGATTTTAATTTAAAATCAAAAGCACTTTTATTAAAATCACAAATTGGTGTTTGTAATGGAGGCATGATAGATATTATATAAGATATGTTTTACGAATTGGAAAATAAAAAAATTAAAAACTCAGGTGAAAATTGGGTCGCTCCAAATGCCACTATTATTGGTGATGTGACTTTAGAGAAAAACTCTAGTATCTGGTTTAATGCGGTATTACGTGGTGATATTGAAAATATTCACATAGGTGAGGGATCTAATATTCAAGATGGTAGTGTGCTCCACACTGATCCAGGTTATCCATTAAAGATTGGAAAAAATGTAACTGTTGGTCACCTTGTTATGCTTCATGGATGCACAATTGAGGACAATAGTTTAATTGGAATTGGTGCAGTTATACTTAACAATGCTAAAATTGGAAAAAATTGTATTATAGGTGCTAAAGCTTTGATTACTGAAAACAAAGTTATTCCCGACAATTCTCTAGTTGTAGGTTCGCCTGGTAAAGTTGTAAGAGAAGTTACAGAGGAAGAAAAAAAATCAGTATTTGAAAACACTAAACATTATCAAGATAATTGGAAAAAATATTCTAAATCAATCTTTTAATTATATTTAATTTAAATTAATGACTAGACATCCTCATCATTTTAAAATTGCTTTTGCTTTAGCTTTTTCAGCTGGAGCGTGGGGAATTTATTGGTTGCCACAAAGAATACTTGTTGAAGGCGGTCTTACAGGTGGGTGGGGTACTATTGCTCAAATGATAATAGGATTTTTAATATTATTACCAATAGCTCTTTGGAGATTAATTAAAAAAAAAGAAACTGGTTTTAATTTACCAGTCACTGGTTTGCTAGTTGGCGGTGGTTTCACTTGTTATGCTTTAAGTTTTCTTTTAACTGATGTCGTTCGAGCTTTAATATTATTTTATATGACTCCAATTTGGACAACAATATTTGAAATATTATTTTTAAAAAAAAGACCTGGTTTAGAAAGAGTACTCACGTTGGGCTTAGCTCTTGGTGGTTTATGGGTAGTATTTAGTAAACAAACTATAGTACCCCTTCCAGAAAATGCTGGAGATTGGTTAGCATTAGTGGGTGGTGCAATATTTGCTGGAGGTATGATAAGACTTGAAGTTGTTAAAACTGATGGCGTATTTCCAATTATATTTTCTTTTTTTTTCTATGGAGCTTTATTTAATATAGTTGCTGGATTTTTTTTAGTTGATTACCTTGGAGAAATGCCCGGTATTGAAGCTTTCATTTCAATGTCTTCTTTTTTATTTGTGATATCTATTTTTTATTTTATTCCTACAGGCATAGTAATACTCTGGGCTCCAAGTAAATTAGGCGCAGGTTTATGTTCAATTCTTTTTCTTGCAGAGATTGTTGTGGGAGTAATAAGCTCAAGTATACTTACAAACGAGCCATTTGGTTGGAGAGAGATAGCGGGTAGCTCGATGATAGTTTTAGGAGGAATTTTAGCAGTAGTACTTGATCCTAAAGATGAAAATTTGCTAAATTAAAGCATTAAGAAATGTTTATAAGTATTTAAACAAATAATTTTATATAGGATAAAATAATGCCAGCAGGCTACGTAATAGCTCAATTAAAAGTAACTAATCCTGAAAATTATAAAGAGTATGTAGCTAAAGTTTCAGAGGTAGTTAAAAAATATGATGGGGAATATCTAGTTAGAAATGGTGAATATCAAGTTGTTGAAGGGGAAGATAATTTTCCAAGATTAGTGATTATTAGATTTCCAAGTTATGAAAGAGCTTTAGAGTGGTATCATTCAGACGAATATAAGCCTGTAAAAGATATACGTTTACAAAATTCTGAAGGCAGCAATATAATTGTCAGGGGAATTTAAGGAATTAACCAATGTTCTTTATTATTTACTAAGTCAATTCTAGCTCTTCGATGACCTTTGGCAGCTAAGTATAACCATTCAATTGATTTAATTTTACACTGAATTACTGTAAAATTTTTATAACCTTCCTCACTTTGTTCTTTTGAATATTCAAAATTATCTAATTCAGGTTTTAGTCCTGATGTTGGAAGGTCAGACTCTGTTCCGGGTCCGTTATCAACTAGATAGCATTTCCGACTAATGTGTTGGGTTTTACTCCAAGACTCTTCAGTTACTTTATTATTATGATTGATAATGCTTTCGACTTTTAATCTAACTTGAATTTTTTCTTCCTTATCATAAAAAAGCATAGAGGCATTTTTGTTTCTTTTAAGTTTTTCTATTTTATCAGATCTTATATCGCTATGAAATTGAATAAGTTTATTGGTTTGATCAGATTTTCTAAGAACAACAATTCTTCCATCAAAATCAGACTGATCTCCACATATAAAAACTGGAATTCTAAATGAAGAATTTCTATTAGTCACTGCATCATTGAGCATAGACCAAATCTTATTCTTTATTTCATCAAAGTTTTCATAGTATGCGGGTTGCATACTAATTTATTTTCTAAATCTTTTGATTAGACTTGATGTATCCCAACGATTGCCACCCATATCTTGAACTTCTCCATAGAATTTATCTACGATTTCTGTAACAGGAAGGGCAGAGCCATTATTTTTAGCCTCTTCCATTGCAATTTTAAGATCTTTTCTCATCCAATCGACTGCAAAACCAAACTCAAATTTATCATCGATCATAGTTTTATATCTATTTTCCATTTGCCATGATTGAGCAGCTCCTTTTGAAATTACTTCAATTACATCTTCCATGTTTAACCCAGCCTTCATTCCAAAATTAATTCCTTCAGACAACCCCTGAACAAGACCTGCTATACAAATTTGATTAACCATTTTTGCTAGCTGACCGCTTCCAGCACCACCTAACAATTTCATTTTTTTGCTATAACAATCAATTATATCTTTAGCTTTATCAAAACTTCCTTGGTCACCACCAATCATAACTGTTAAAGCGCCATTTTCTGCACCTGCTTGACCTCCAGAAACAGGCGCATCTAAAAATCCAAATCCATTTTTTTTAGAATGATCATAGATTTCCCGAGCAATTGTTGCAGAGGCTGTTGTATTATCAATGTAGACAGTATCTTGTTTTATAGTTTTAAAAATTCCATTTTCGCCAAAAGTTACCTCTCTAAGGTCGTTATCATTTCCAACACATGTAAATACAAAATCTGCTCCTTCAGCAGCTTTTGCAGGTGTATCCGCTTTTGTACCTTTGTATTCTGAAACCCATTTATCTGCTTTTGCTCCAGTTCTATTATAAACAGTTACATTGTGACCAGCTTTTGATATATATCCAGCCATTGGATAGCCCATGACACCTAAACCTATAAAAGCTACATTACTCATATTTTTTTATTCCTATGTTTAAAAGTTTGAATTTTAAAGTAATTTTATTTGGGTTTATTTTTACATTTTTTTCTAGTTTTGGACAGAGTTTTTTTCTAGGGTTGTTTAATTCAAGTATAAGAGATGCTTTATCGATCACTCATGGACAATTTGGTTCAATTTATGCATCAGCAACCCTGTTGAGTAGTTTCATACTGGTTTGGATTGGAAAAAAAATTGATGATGTAAATATTTTAAAATTTTCATCTTTTGTAATAATTTTACTAGCAACATCTTGTTTTATTTTTTCAAAAATTACTTCAGTAATTTTTCTTTTTTTTGCAATATTTTTGATGAGATTATCTGGTCAAGGTTTGATGTCTCATACAGCTACCACAACAATTTCAAGATATTTTGATAGAAGTAGAGGAAAGGCATTAAGTACCACATGGCTTGGCTTGTCTTTAGCGGAATTTACTTTACCATTATTTATTGTTTTCCTATTAAACATAATTGAATGGCGAAATATTTGGATTTCAATTTCAATAATAGTCATTTTAATATTACCTTTAGTTTCGTTTTTTTTAGTTAGAAATGTTAATTTAGAATCTAGAGAAGTTTCGTCTGAAGAAAAAAAGATAGAAAAAGAAATAAAGCAATGGAAAAGAATTGAGGTTCTTAAAGATTATAGATTTTATATAATTTGTATAAATATGTTAGCAATGCCATGGATAGCTACAGGTACTTTTGTTTATCAATCATATATTTCAACTTCAAAAGACTGGGGACCTTATATAATTGCTCAATCATTTATGGTATACTCAGTTTTATCAGTCATAACTTTATTTTTTTCAGGTTTTTTAATTGATAAATTCAGTAGTAGAAAATTATTAATCTATATGAATATTCCACTTTTATTGGCAGCCTTTGTTCTTTTTTATTTTAATAATCCTATTTCATCTTTTGTTTTTTTAGGACTAATTGGTATTTCTAATGGTTTAGCGAATGTATTAGGATCAGCTACTTGGGCAGAAATTTATGGGGTAAGATATATTGGCTCAATAAAAGCTTTAACAACGGCATTGATGGTTTTTTCAACTGCTTTTGGAACAGCTCTATTTGGAATTTTAATCGACAAAGGTTTTTCAATTGAACAAATAGCTTTGGTTTCCGCTAGCTATATTTCAATTGCTATAATCGCTTTATTTTCTATTAAAAGTAAGCTCAATCCTCATTATATATAGAAAATTCTCCTTGATTTTTTAACTTTCACTGTATAGATACTGCGCATGGCAAGAGTTACCGTAGAAGACTGTATCGATAAAGTTGAAAGCCCTTATGAATTAGTTTTGGTTGCTAAAGAAAGAGCAACACAACTTAATGCTGGTGTTGAACCTACATTAGATAGAGATAACGATAAAAATACAGTTATAGCTTTAAGAGAAATTGCTGAAGAAAAAATTAAAGTTTCTGATCTTACCGAGAGTGCCGTTTACAAACTTAGAAAACATGTTGAGCAAATTGACGATGGTTCTGAGGACGATGAAGAAGTAGGTGATGACTTTGAAAGTTTATATAAAGGTGAAATTTCTAAAAGTGGAACACCTATATTACCATCTAAAAGAGCAAGAAAAACTCCTGAAAAAATTCAAGTATCTCAAGAAGATATTGCTGAACTATCAGAAACCGCTGAACCAGAAATTGATTTAACTGTTGATGAAGAAGCTGGTGTGATCGAAGATGATGTTTCTCTAGACGAAGTATCTAGTGCAGAAGAAAATACAGAAGATACAGACACTTCAAACTCCTAAAAAAATAATATAAAGTAAAATCATGAATAGGAAAGTATCAGTTGCTCCTATGATGGATTGCACAGATCGTCATGAACGATTTTTCTTAAGACTAATTTCAAAAAATACTTTGCTTTATACTGAGATGATAGTTTCGGAAGCTATCAATAGAGGTGATAAAAAAAAATTATTAGAATTCAATATTAATGAAAAACCTGTTGCATTACAAATAGGGGGTTCTTCACCTGAGCTTTTAGCAGAAGCATCTAAGATAGGCGAAGATTTTGGTTATGATGAAATTAATTTAAATCTTGGTTGTCCTAGTAAAAAAGTTGAAAAAAATAAATTTGGCGCATGTTTAATGAAAGAACCTAATTTAGTTGCAGATTGTTTGAGTAAAATGCAATCAGCCACAAAATTACCAGTAACGATTAAAACTAGAATTGGATACGATAATGTTGAAGATTATGAAAACTATTATAATTTTATATCAACTTTAAGAGATACAGGTGTAAAAACTTTTATCATCCACTCAAGAAAAGCAATACTTGGAAAATTTACTCCTAAACAAAACTTGAATATTCCACCTCTTAAATATGATTATGTTTATAATCTTAAAAAAGATTTTCCAAATGAAGAAATTATAATCAATGGAGGTATTACTTCTACTGATGAAATTAAATTACATTTAACAAAAACTGATGGAGTGATGATTGGCCGAGCTGCTTACCATACACCCTATCTTTTAGCTGAAATAGAAAAAGAAATTTTTAATAATGAAGATATACCTAGCAGACAAGAAGTTATAGAAAATCTAATCCCTTACGTTAGAGAAGAATTAAAAAAAGGAACTAGATTAAATCAAATTATGCGTCATACACTTGGTTTATTTCACGGACAAGCTGGTGCCAGTTATTGGAAAAGATATTTAAGTGAAAATATGTGTGTAAGAGATGCGGATGTTAAAAAAATAGACCATATAATGGATAAAATTAAATATAACAATATCGATAGAAGCGTAGGTCAATCTGCTTAATACAATTTTATCTAACGAATATACTTATTTAATATTTTTAATGGTACTAACAGCTGTGCCCGTTGGATTTGTTGCTGGGTTGTTTGGCATCGGTGGTGGTTTAATTACTGTTCCTTTTCTTTACTATATTTTCAATACAGCTGGAATTAATCAAGATTATATAATGCATTTAGCTGTTGGCACATCATTTGCAATAATTATTCCAACTTCAACTGTTTCGGTAATGACTCATCATAAATTTAAAGCTGTAGATTTTGATATAGTTAAAAGTTATGGAATTTATGTAGTACTAGGAGTAATTTTTGGAACAATCTTTGCTGCATCATTAAAAACTAAATCGTTAGTTCTATTTTTTTCAATTATCATATTATTATTAGGTATTTATTTATTGTTACTTAAAGAAAAAGAAACAAATATTACTCTTGAAATTAAATTACATTTAAAAGTTATTTTAGGCTTTCTAGCAGGATTTATTTCTGCACCGATGGGAATAGGTGGAGCGGTGATGAATGTACCCATCTTAAAGTTTTTTGGATACTCAATAAATAAAGCTATAGGAAGTGCGGCTGCAATTGGTTTTTTGATTGCATTATTTGGTGCAACAGGTTTTTTAATTTCAGGCAGTTATTTAAATACGAACTTACCTTTAAGTATAGGTTTTTTAAATATTCCAGCATTTTTAATCTTTATCCCAATAACAACTTTTATGGCTAGAATAGGTGCTAGAACAGTTCACAAAATTGATAAAAATAAAATTAGTAAATATTTTGGAATATTTCTTTTGGTAATTGCTGCTAAATTTTTATACGAATATCTAAAATTGTAACCATGCCCAATAAAGTAAATAAAAATTTTATTAAAACCTCACACTTAATTACTGAACTTAAATTATGCTCAGTAAGATTAATCGATAACAAAAAATTTCCATGGATAATTTTAGTTCCTAAAAGACTGAGGGTTACAGATATGACTGAACTCAAAGCTAAAGATCAAAATTTATTGATGAGAGAAATAGTCTATTGCAGTAAAGTAATGAAAAAAGCTTTTAGAACAAAAAAATTAAATGTTGAAAAAATAGGTAATATTGTTCCACAATTACATATTCATATTATTGCTAGAAGTAAGAATGATAGTTCCTGGCCTTTATCTGTATGGGTTGTAAAAAGTGAGAGTTATTCAGCGAAACTTTTAGATAATACTTTAAGGAAATTAAAAAATTATTTTATTAAATAAATAAAAAGAGGTGACTTCAGTCTCCCTCCATCACCTCGCTATCAGAGTAAATGATTCTCTCTTTAATTTTGAACACCTTATAATTGAATCTTATATTTATGCACTATAGAGACCGTGTATTATTAGGCTAAATTTTTTGGTCGTATTCGCCAATTTTTCCAGTTTTTTGAAGTAAATCATCAATAAAATCAAAGATTTTCTTCATTCTTTCACTGGAGGTTGGGCTTTCCGTTACTATAACAAGAGATGGTTTATTCGATGACGCTCTGATTAGGCCCCAAGAACCATCCTTAAAAGAAAATCTAATACCATTAACTGTTAGTACTTCGTTAATCTCCTGTTCATCAATTTTAATTTTATTATCTTTAATAGCGTTTACTTGTTTAACTAAGTCTTCAACTACTTGATATTTCTCTTCATCTTTACAAAAGGGAGCCATCGTGGGTGTTTGAAAAGTATTAGGAAGTTCTTTCATAATTTGGTTCATACTTTTATTTTCATTATCTAGTAAATGGCATATTTGAATTGCTGAATTAATACCATCATCATAACCATATCCTAAAGGTTGATTAAAAAAGAAATGACCACTTTTTTCAAACCCTGCTAATGCTTTTTCGGTATTAACTTTTCTTTTAATATGTGAATGACCTGTTTTCCAATAAATGGTTTTACAGTCATTATCTATTAAAACTTTATCAGTGGCGTATAATCCAGTTGATTTTACATCAACAATAAACTTAGAACCTTTATGAGTTTTTGATAAATTTCTTGCAATTAATAATCCAATTTTATCAGAAAATATCTCATCACCCGTATTATCAATTACACCAACTCTATCGCCATCACCATCAAAGCCGAAACCAATATCTGCGTTATTGTCTTTTACAGCTTTAGCTATCGCATGTAACATTTCTAAATCTTCAGGATTTGGATTGTATTTAGGAAAAGTCCAATCTAAATTACAATCAAGCTCAATAACTTCACAGCCAATTCCTCTTAAAATATCAGGTGCAAATATACCTGCTGTTCCATTTCCACAAGCAACAACCGCCTTTATTTTTTTTGAAATTTTATTTTTTTTAATTAAGTCTTCCTTGTAAATTTCTTGAAAATTGTTTATTTTTTTTTCATTTCCTTCACTTTGAATAAATTTTTGATTTAAAGTTATCTCTTTTAATTCTTTCATTTCTTCTGGTGCATGAGTTAACCCTTTTTTGATACCCATCTTAACTCCAGTCCATCCATTTTCATTATGACTAGCGGTTACCATTGCAACAGCATCAGCATTAAGATTAAATTGAGCAAAATAAACCATTGGAGATAATGATAACCCAACATCTTCGACATAACATCCTGTTGAAATTAATCCCCTTTTTAAAGCAGACTTAATTTCCTCACTATAAGATCTATAATCATGTCCAACTATTACTCTCGGATTATTTTTTTTTGTATGATTTATAATTTGTGTGCCGAATCCTTTTCCAAGATTCTCTATCCCTTGTGAGTTAATATCTTTCCCATACAACCATCGCGCGTCATATTCTCTAAAACCATAAGGATCTATTTTTATGTTTGTTACCATGACTTACTTTCTTACATTTATTTTTATTTTTTTATTGAATTTTTTTTTTACTGTTCTATAAATGTTCTGTTGATTTATAATTTATATAGTATATCAACACTTTGTGCATACAACATATAGTTGTTTAAGCCAAAATAACAAAATATAATAAACAATTATGAATAAGATTTTATCTCAAGCACTTAAGAAAGCTGTCTCTGAATATAGCCCTAATACTAACGAAGTTTTAAAAGACAAGAGACCAGATCTTTTTTCTTTAAGCAATGAAACCGAATTATTTCAAAATGATAAAGGGATTATCATCAAAATTGATCGTTCTCGAGATGCAAACCTAACAGATTTTGGTAAAGCAACTTTAAAAGACAGATACTTAGGACACAACGAATCTTATCAAGATTTGTTTGCAAGAGTTGCAAGTACATACTCTGATGACAATTTACATGCACAAAGAATTTATAATTATATTAGCAACCTTTGGTTTATGCCAGCAACTCCAGTTTTATCAAATGGCGGAACTAAAAGAGGTTTACCAATTTCATGCTTTTTAAATGAAGCTTCAGATAGCTTAGGTGGCATACTTGATCTTTGGAGTGAGAATGTTTGGTTAGCTGCAAAAGGTGGGGGAATAGGAAGTTATTGGGGCAACTTAAGATCAATAGGTGAAAAAATTGGTAAAGTTGGAAAAACATCTGGAATAATTCCATTTATTAAAGTGATGGATTCTTTAACTATGGCAATAAGCCAAGGTTCTTTAAGAAGAGGATCTGCAGCATGTTATTTACCAATTGATCATCCTGAAATAGAAGAATTTATTGAAATGAGACGACCAACAGGTGGAGACCCGAACAGAAAAGCATTAAACCTACACCATGGTGTTTTAGTTTCAGATGCGTTTATGCGTGCGGTAGAAACAGATGAGCAGTGGGCGTTAAAAAGTCCTGCAGATGGTTCGATACAACAAACTATCTCTGCAAGAAATTTATGGATTAGATTATTAACTGCAAGAATTGAAACAGGTGAGCCTTATATTATTTATATTGATACTGTTAATAGACAAATTCCACAGCATCATAAATTAGCAAACCTAACTGTTAAAACATCAAACCTTTGTAGTGAAATAACTTTACCGACAGGAATAGATAAAGATGGTAGAGATCGAACAGCGGTATGTTGTCTTTCTTCCTTAAATTTAGAGAAATACGATGAGTGGAAAGATGATGAGTTAATTATCAGTGATGTAATGAGATTTTTAGACAATGTATTATCTGATTTTATCAATAAAGCACCTGATCAATTTAAAGATGCAAAATATTCTGCAGAAAGAGAAAGAAGTGTTGGACTAGGTGTGATGGGATTTCACTCATATTTACAAAAACAAAGAATTCCACTTGAGTCGGTAATGGCAAAAGCTTGGAATAAAAAAATTTTTAAACACATTCATGAAAAAGTTAATCAAGCATCAAAAGACTTAGCTGAAGAAAGAGGCCCTTGTCCTGATGCAGCTGATTATGGTTATAAAGAGAGATTTTCTAACAAAACGGCAATAGCACCAACAGCCTCTATTTCAATTATTTGTGGTGGAGCTTCTCCAGGAGTGGAACCGGTTGCTGCGAATAGTTATACTCATAAAACTTTGTCAGGATCGTTTAACGTTAGAAATAGATATCTTGAAGAAATTCTTGAAAAGCACGGAAAAAATAATGACGAAGTTTGGTCAACTATCACTACCAATCAAGGATCTGTTTCTCATTTAGATTTTTTAACTGAGTTAGAAAAAGATGTTTTTAAAACTGCGTTTGAACTAAACCAAGCATGGATTGTTGAGTTGAGTGGGGACAGAACTCCTTATATATCACAAGCTCAATCAATAAATTTATTTTTACCAGCTGATGTTCATAAAAGAGAATTACACAAAATTCATTTTGATGCGTGGAAGAAAGGCTTAAAGAGTCTTTATTACTGTCGATCAAAATCAATTCAAAGAGCTGAAAATATTAATGATGCAAAATCTACAGATATTTTAGCAAATGTTTATAAAACTAAACCAAATACAAGTAGCGAACCAGAATACGAGGAGTGTTTATCATGTCAGTAGCAGAAAAAATAATTAACGAAATTAAACAACCAAAAAAAAATAATAATGGTTTATTAGTCAGTAATCCAGTTTACAAACCTTTTAGATATCCTTGGTGTTATGATGCTTGGTTAACACAACAAAGAATTCATTGGCTGCCTGAAGAAGTGCCACTTGGCGATGATGTTAGAGATTGGCAGAAAAATTTAAGTGCATCAGAAAAAAACTTATTAACACAAATTTTTAGATTTTTTACTCAAGCTGATGTTGAAGTAAGTAATTGTTATATTCGTCATTATATGAATGTATTTAAACCTACAGAAGTTTTAATGATGATGTCAGCTTTTGCATCAATGGAAACAGTTCACATTGCAGCATACTCTCATTTACTTGATACGATTGGAATGCCAGAGTCTGAATATTCTGCATTTATGAAATATAAAGAAATGAAAGATAAGTATGATTACATGCAAGGCTTTGATGTAAAATCTAACCACGATATTGCCAAAACTATTGCTGTATTTAGCGCTTTTACTGAAGGTTTACAATTATTTGCAAGTTTTGCGATTTTATTAAACTTCCCAAGACATAATAAAATGAAGGGAATGGGTCAGATAGTTACTTGGTCTGTAAGAGATGAAACATTGCATTGTAATTCAATGATAAGACTATTTAAGGATTTTATTAATGAAAATCCAGAAACATGGACACCTCAATTAAAAAAAGAAATCTATGAAGCTTGTAGAA
>Ga0213868_10002771_pt1 | contig 16626 bp, 11 predicted proteins | sample PICome_9_FD_160087 | JGI IMG/M metagenome (GOLD analysis project Ga0213868, IMG submission 160087) | Coastal seawater microbial communities near Pivers Island, North Carolina, United States - PICO127 | ecosystem: Environmental > Aquatic > Marine > Coastal | place: USA: North Carolina...
GCTCTTCGTAAACGACCTGAATCCAAAGGCTGCCAGCCGAGCCATGGCGTTCAAACGGAGCATACTGGATATCGTCGCCGAAGATGCGCGGTCCCTGCAAAACGAAATCGGCTACGAAGATAGAGAAAAAGTCGACGCCTATTTTACTTCAATTCGCGACGTGGAAAAACGAATCGTACGGCAACAGCAGTGGATTAACACACCCAAACCTGGCGTGCCTCCGTTGCTTGATCGACCAACTACTTTTCATGATAACCTAGATCTGATGTTCGAGCTCACTGCCCTTGCTCTGCAACACGACTCTACTCGAGTCGCATCGATCGAATTGCCAGCTGGCGGACTACCAATCACTCTAGGAGGCGAGCAACTTTCTGGATACCACGGTTATTCGCACCACGGCAAAGACCCCAAGGTTGTGGACGAGCTTGTCAAGATCGAGAAAATGCACACGCGTTCGCTATCGAAGTTTATAAAGCGATTGAAAGAGATTGATGATGGAAACGCCTTCCTTTTCGATCGGACTCAGATACTCTTTGGAAGTGGTCTCGGAAACGGCAGTTCCCATTCCAACCGAGATCTTCCTGTTCTGCTCGCGGGCGGCGATTTGAAATACAAGGGCAAGGACTTGATATTCGAAAAGGACAGCACACCTCTTTCCAATGTATTTGTGACGATGTTACAATCGCTGGGAATCGAAACAGATTCGTTTGCCAAGAGCACTGGTAATATCAACAACGAACTGACGTAGTCGCGATACCGTTCTCGCTTAGGCATGAGATTAGCCTTCACATGTAAAAAGGCAGGGAGGACCGTCTCGGTCCTCCGTAAAAGCCATCTAAAAGGAGGACTGTGCCGGTCATCCCAAACCCGAATTCTTCTGGGCTTAACGGCATTATTCGCCACCTGCCTCTCCCTCCACGCTGCGCAAGACTTCAACTCCCTCATTACGCCATTCATCGAGGAACACTGCGTCAAGTGCCACGGGGAAAAGAAACAAAAAGGCGATATTCGACTGGATACACTAAGCCGCGACTTCTCTCAGGGCGAAAACGCTATCCTCTGGCAGAACGTATCCGATATGCTGATAACCGGCGACATGCCACCTGAAGAGGAACCACGCCCGCCGAAGGGTGATGTATCTCAGATTATCAAGTCAATTGATACCGAACTCCGAGCTGCTGCCGCGTCCATGAACGAAGGCGGTCGCATAGCAATACGCCGACTCAGCCACAGTGCTCTCGACAATACCGTCAAAGATCTGATCGGAATCGATTTGCTTCTGTCAAAAAACCTGCCCGCGGATCCAGACTTGGAGGGATTTAATAGCTTAGCCGTCACCCTCGACGCGAATCCTGAAATGGTGCTGAAACTCCAGAACAATGCTCACACGATAGCGAAGCTAGCTATCGCCAGCGGAGAAGACATACGCAAGGAACGGCATTTTTCGGTAGGTGCCATCGGGCACGGTAACAACGTGGAGGAGCGAGGCGAATTTGTGATTACTTCGTCAAGCCGCGACCGGAAACACGTCATGTGGCCAGATGGATTTGTGGCACCTCAAAATGGTCTCTATCGAATTCGAGTCGATGGCTTCGCTCGCGATTACCGGACCGATCTCGAAGAGCAGGGAGTCGACTACACCTACAATAGCGATAGCTACGAAAAAAGTATGAAAAAACGGGATCGGAAACCCAACGACGAACCGAGACTTGTTTCTATCGTAGCTATTCAAGCCTCTGAAGCGCGCCATATGGACGCTGCCTCCGTACCGGGTCGCCGCGTAGGCTATTTCTATTTGGGGAATCAACTGGACTCTCAACACGTCGATGTCCGTCTCAATAAAGGCGAGAACATCATGGTTCACTACGCGGCGGCGGCTATTTTGAACCAATCACCCGTCGCGTTAGTCAAGGGCGAGGAGCGGTTAGTAGCCGACCTCCTCCACGTCAAGTCTATCACCGTTTCCGGACCCGAGGTCGACACATGGCCCCCGCCTGCTCGCCAGCAGCTGCTTGGGGCTAAGGTGAAGGCCCCAGAGGGCATTGAAAATCGCATTAGCGATTTTCTATTTCGTGCATTCCGTAGACCTGTACCGGAAAATACCCTACAAAATTTTAACTTGCTTTATCAAACGGGACTCAACCAGGGCCTCACGGAAGAGCAATCGATGAGCAACGTGATCGAAGGCGTACTCACCTCCCCGCGCTTTCTGTTCAACTATGACAAAGGCGACGGACAAGATGCCTGGGCTCTGGCTAGTCGTCTATCCTATTTCCTGTGGAATTCTATGCCTGATGCCAGGCTCATGCAATTGGCGAAGAGCGGTCAATTACAGAAACCAAGAGTCCTTCGATTGCAGACATTGCGAATGCTGAAAGACCCAAAAGCTGTACGCTTTATCCAAGACTTCACTGCTCAATGGCTAGGACTTAAAGATATCGAGCTGATGCGACCCGACCCGAAACTCTATGAGGACTACGACCCGCTTCTCGAGGCTCTTATGCGTCAAGAGAGCGAGGTGTTCTTCCAACACGTACTGGCCAAAAACCTTCCCATTTCCACTTTTCTTGATTCCGAGTTCGTAATGGTCAACAGGCGTTTAGCCAAGCACTACAATCTCAAGGGCGTCAACGGAAACGATTTCCGTAAAGTCAACCTTCCTAAGGACAATCCTCGCGGCGGCCTTCTCGGCCAGTCAAGCATTCTTAAATTAACATCTAACGGAACCCGAACCTCACCCGTCGTAAGAGGAGTATGGATACTAGAGAATATCTTGGGCGACCCTCCCTCCCCCGCTCCGGCCGATGTAGAACCCATCGAGCCTGATGTAAGGGGTACTAAGACAATCTTCGACATGCTCTCCCGCCACCGTGAGGTAGAAACCTGCGCCGACTGCCACAAAAGCATTGATCCCTGGGGATTTGGGCTGGAGCATTTTGACGCCATCGGAGTGTATCGTTCGGAGTACCGCAATGGCCAACCCGTTTACGCAAAGGGCTCCGTACCAGGTGGTTCCTTCGATGGAATCGTGGACATGAAAAAGGTCCTTCTGGATCGCAATGATCAATTCGCCCGCGCCTTAACCGAAAAGCTATTCACCTATGCCCTCGGACATCCGCTTTCGTTCTCCGAGAAAATCATCGCGGACGACATCGCTGCTGCGAATCTCGATAAAAGAGGGGGATTTAAAGATCTGGTCGTGGCGATCTGCTCGAGCCCACTTTTCCGAGGCGAGCCACAGTCGAGTTTAGTGGCGAGGAACTAGGACCTCTCGGCCGACTACGGAAATAGAGTTTGCGGTTTGGGACCATCAACTTGGCCACGCTCGCGTTGGGTGTTGCCCGGCACTCCATAATCACCCAGATCGCGTCGGGCTTTTTCGGCGAGAGCCTCAAGCCGTGCAACGATATCCGGTCGGTTAGAGGCCACATTTTGCGTACAGCTGACATCTTCAACCAGATTGAACAGAAATGCCTCCGTAGACCCCGTGTATCGACGTGGGTAGCGCGGATGCCTCACTGATTCCGTCAGGGGAAGAAAGAGTTTCCAAGGCCCCGATCGAATGGCTTGAAGCTGGTCCCGGTTGTAATAGTAAAAAACTTCATACGGAGATTTCGCGTTTTCGACGCCAAAAAGCAAAGGCTGAATATCATACCCATCTATTTTCCGGTCACTGGGGGGTGCTCCACCGGCTAGCTGAGCAAAAGTGGGCAGTAGATCCATCGTTGAGACCAATTCATCGCATTCGGAACCAGCAGGTATCTTTCCTGGCCACCACGCCAGCGTAGGGACACGAAAGGCACCCTCCGCGGTCGTATATCCCTGCCCGTAAAGGGGTGCGTTCGTGCCTCGATAAGGGCCATCAGGGCTGGTGACCATCGGTGATCCGTTGTCGGACGTCCAAAGCACGAGCGTATTTTGATCAAGATCTAGCTCCGACAGTCTATCGAGAATCCTACCAACCGACCAATCCAGCTCCTCCACAGAATCGCCCCACGGTCCTGCCTCAGACTTGCCACGAAAATCTGGTGACGCGTACGGAGCCCGAGTGGAGCCCGGCATTGCTTGCGGCATGTAGAGAAAAAACGGCCCGTCTTTATTCGCTTCGATAAACTCGAGGGCGCGTTCCGTATATCGCTTCGTCAGGAAATTCCGATCGACTGGGGCCTCGATCACCGTCTCGTTCTCCATCAACGGGAGCGGAGGCCATTTAGAGCCATCGTTCTCCCACACCCTCGCTGTCATGTCATCTGAATACGGAATGCCATAGTAGGAGTCGAATCCCTGTCGAGTAGGGAGAAAAGACTCTTGGTCACCCAGATGCCACTTCCCTATACAGGTTGCAGCATAGCCTTGCTCCTTCAGGATCTCAGCGATTGTGATTTCCTTCGGATTCAGTCCATAGGGAGATATAGGCCGCAGCACATGCTGATCTCGCTCGTTAAAGTGCATGCCCAATCGCTGAGCATAGCAACCGGTCATCGCAGACGCTCGCGAGGGCGTGCAAACACCGGCCGTGACGTAGAAGTGAGTAAACTTTCGTCCCTCCTTCGCCATGCGATTCAAGTTCGGAGTGCGAGTCGTAGTCGCGCCAAAAGGCTCAATGTCCCCGTAACCCAGATTATCGACAAATATGAAAATGATATTCGGAGGTCCTTCACTAGCAGCTTGCAATGACAGCAACCCCATCCCCCACAAACACGACAGCGCTCCCAAGACCGAAAAAATCAAATGCTTAAGCCGACCAACAGTATCCTGAAAATAGGCGAAAAAACTCATGGTCTGCAATAAGGAAGAGATTTGGAGATGGGCCACTCGGATAGAGATAAAATCGGTTTATATTACGTGCAGGTTCTATAATCGAATTCTAACCAAGCATGTCCTCTAAAACGTGTCCATGCACATCGGTCAGTCGCCGATCTATCCCGTTATTGCGAACGGTTAGTTTTTCGTGATCGATTCCGAGCTGATGAAGGATTGTCGCGTTGATATCGTAGACCGTGGTCTTGTTGCTGGGATCTTGAGGCTTGAAACCCCAGATATCGCTTTCGCCATACGTTCCCGGCTTGATCCCTCCTCCACACAACCAATTCGTGAATACGAACGGATTATGATCCCGTCCCGAACTACCCTGCGAGCAAGGCATGCGCCCAAATTCCGTCGTCCATAGAATTATGGTGTCGTCCAGCAAGCCACGTTGCTTCAGGTCCTTAATCAAAGCCGCCGCTCCGCGGGCCATTCCCAGTGCCAATGGCTCGTGATCACGCTTAAGATTCTCGTGGCTATCCCAGTTCCGCCTCGGGAATCCGTTGTCGTTTCCGCTCCAGATCTGCACGAAGCGTGTACCGCGCTCCAGAAGCCGACGGGCCACTAGGCATTTGCGACCAAAGAATTCCGTCTCCGCTTTAATATTGATAATGCTGTCATCCACTGCTGGGCCTTCCGGGGCCAGTCCATACATATCTTTAATGTATTTAGGTTCCTGTGACACATCCAATGCATCGGTAGCACTCAGCTGCATAGCCCCAGCCAGTTCATAGGCTTTCACACGGGCGGAGAGGCGATTATCTCCAGGACGACCCTCAGCGTGGGCCGCATTCAAGCGGCTAAGCAACTCCAAACCTGCCCGATCGCTTTCAGGTGAAATGAAAGTGCTCTTTGGAGGATGGAGATCGGCTATGGGATTCGTATTGCCAGGCCGAATGAGCGTACCTTGATGCTGAGCCGGTAAAAACGCCGCCCCCCAATTCTTTGCTCCATTGGAAGCCAAGCCTCGGTGGTCGGGCAGCACTACAAACGTAGGGAGATTATCACTCTCGCTGCCCAAAGCGTAGGACACCCAGGACCCCGCGCTGGGGAAGCCCGGAAAATTGAATCCCGTCGTCTGCAGAAGCGTCGCTTGACTATGTACGCCTGTCTTGCCCACCACATTGTGAATAAAAGCCAGCTCATCCACAACCTCCCCAAGAGGCGCGACAATATCGCTCAGCATTTTGCCGCTTTTGCCATAGGGCTTGAACTTCCAGGGGCTGGCATAAGTGGCTCCAGGCTCGCTTTGGAAGAGCTCAACTTTTTCGCCCGGATCCCAAGGTTGGCCATCCTTTTTCTCCAAATACGGTTTATGGTCAAATGTGTCCACGTGGCTCGTCGCCCCGGCCATGAATAGTTGAATCACCCGTTTCGCCTTGGACTCGTAATGCAGAGAATGAATCAAGCCAGAAGCTCCCAAGAGTCCCTCTCGCGTCAAGAGATTGCCCAAGGCCATACCACCCATCGTTCCTAAAAATGTTCTCCGGTTCATATCAATCGAGGTAGGTGAAATCGTTTAAATTAAACAAGACGCGAGCCATACTCGCCGGTCCGTATCGTTCCAGATGCTCTCCCAGTAATTGCCTTTCCCAGGAACTCGCAGTCCTTCCTAGGGCTAGGCGACTCGCTCGCTCGACCCTCTCCGCACTGGACACCAATCCTTCGTTTTCAAGGCGCTGGCCAAACCGTTTCGACATCGCCTCCACCATACTATGGTTCCATTGCGTCAACGCTTGTAAGGCAGAAGTGGATTCATCGCGAACGGCTACGCTAATCGATGGATCCGCACAGTCTAAAGTCGTGAGCATCGGCTGTGGTTGCGAACGCACGACAAATCGATAAATCGATCTGCGATGCGATTTTGGGTCTTCCGGATCGTGCAAATGATATTCGTAGTGCGGAGAGTGCTGGGGTTTCTCGAGGACGAAGTCGTAAAAGCTCTTTCCACCCCGTTCCTCCAATCTCAAAGCGCCACTCACCGCCAATAAAGAGTCCCGAAATTCTTCCGCCGTAAGGCGCCGTCTATCCATCCGCCAATAGTACCGGTTTCCAGAATCAATCTTAGCATTTTCAATATTGTCATCACTAGAACGTCGATATGTCTCGCTGGTGATCAAAAGCCGAGCCAGCGACTTAATCGATTGTTTCGGATCATCACGAATCCGGATAGCGAGATAGTCCAATAATTCAGGATGCGTCGGCAGCATCCCCATTCGCCCAAAATCGTTCGGTGTTCCCGCAATGGGTTTTCCGAAGGTCCACTGCCAGACCCGATTGGCGATGGTACGCCACACGAGAGGATTGTCCTTCCGCGTTAGATAGTCAGCTAGGGCTGCCCGCGCGTCCGCTTCGTTCGCGTCATCAACGTCGAAGGTCTCCGGAGACCCTTGCCATAATGGGGGCGCTCCAGGGGACATGCGCTCGCCGGGCGTACCCAGATCGCCTCTGTTGAGCAAATGTACAGGACGCGGCATTCCATCTGTAGCGGCAAATCGGCTACGCATGACAAAGTTGGCATTGGCCGCGTATACCACCGAATTCGAATCGAAGCGTTTGAGTTGCTTACTCAGTGAAGCGATCTCCGCTTCGATCGCCTTTTTCCTTGCTTCGATCTTCGGTGAACGAATCTCCGCGGCAATACGGGATCGATCGCTTTGCAATGCCTTCAGTTCTTCAAAGGCGGCCCCATCGGAGGGTTCCTTGAAATAGATTCCATCTACCAGATACTCAGGACGCCAATTTTCGCTATCAGCGATTTGGTCTGAAGTGGTGACCGGTTTGCCCAAAGCGAAATTCGTTTTCCCAAAAGCGTCCAAGGCCTCTATTTCACCAAGAGCGAAAACATAGTCAGACTTAAAAGGCAGTCGGGGAGGCAACTTGGTGGCAGTGACACGAATATATCGCATCGATGGCGGGCCTACATCCACAAGCACTGTATCAATTCCCGGGTTGGGCTGATCCGTGCCTCCTGAATCGCTCAACAACCTCACGCCATCCTTAAAACCTGGGTCGTTCGAACCTTCGACTCGATGGCGGATCGGAAAGCCATAGCCTTCCTTAACCTTATGCTCCTTATCATAAGCCGGCATTATTCGTATCTGGGCCATATTTGTAGGCTTCCCCAAATCGACTTGTATCCACTTTTCTGTATTTTCCTTTAAATCGGGTTTAGCTTGAAAACCGTATTTCGGTGAATCCCCTGTCCCATAGATCTCCTTAATTTCGTTAATCCGGCGATCTATTCCCGAAAGCTTCGCCGTAATCTGCCGATCGATACGAGCCCCGATTTCCAGCTGTTCCTTCTTGAGTGTGTTGATTTCTTTAATCAGCACGTTTCGTTCCTCGAGCTGCTCGGGCGAAAGGCCTTCGAAAACCCGATCCTCTCGGTCCACCCCCGCGAACACCGCGTGTAGCCGATAGTAATCCTCCATTTTAATGGGGTCAAACTTATGCGTGTGGCACTGGGCACACTGCACCGTCGTACTTTGGAATACGTTGAACACCGTCGAAACCATCTCATCCCGATCCAGGTGCTTCGCGATCTGGCCATCCCGTTTCGCTTCGCCTACTTCGTAATGGCCAATAAAATCCCAAGGTCCCGCAGCCAAAAATCCCAATCCAATAATTCCGTCGGGCTCACCGGGATAAAGCACATCTCCCGCAACTTGCTCCTTAACAAAGCGTCCGTAGGGTTTATCCAAATTTAAACTACGGATCACATAGTCGCGATAGGGCCAGGCATTCGGTCGCAGCTTGTCCTTGTCATAGCCATGGGTCTCCGCAAACCGAGCTATGTCCAGCCAGTGCTGGGCCCACTTTTCCCCAAATTCGGGTGACGCCAGAATTCGGTCTACTTCCCTTTCCCAAGCCCTATTCCGCTCATCTTGGTCTGCCGCTGCTTGATAGGCCTGGACAAACGCGTCGATTGACTGCGGATCGGGAGGCAATCCCGTCAGGTCATAACTCAATCGACGGAAAAGCGTTCTCGGATCCGCCGTGCCCGTTCGACTCAATCCATTCTTGGCGAGCATCTCGTTTACAAAAGCATCGACTGGATGACCGGCCCCATTTTCCGGAACAGTTTGAGAAAGGATGGGCTTAAGGGACCACCAGTCGAGATTCCGCGGTTTCTTGTCCGCTAACTGCCTGCCTTCCGGCCATTTTGCTCCCGCATCGATCCAGCGTTCGAGCTTTAAGACCTCGTCTTCGCTCAACGGATCGCCATTTTCCGGCATCTCAGGATCTGGCCCGGATACCATCTCCATCAGATAGCTTTCGGCCGCCTTTCCTGGCACAATCGCATCCGGGTGTTTCATAGCCCGCTCCCGGCTTTCTAAATTCAAATCGCCCTCTGCGTCGCTAGCATTGTGGCAGGAAAGACAATTGGCTTCTAAGATGGGAGCGACCTGCGCTTCAAAATCCGGAACGCTGCCTGACAACTGCAATCCGGCGACCAAGGCCACTGAGCAGGCCAACACTCTAAAGGCGCAATGACTTCTCACTGGAGGAACTTCTATCATGTTCGCATCTAAAGTTGAAGCACGTTTTTCAACACCTCCATAGTCTGAACCTGGCGCCGTTCCACAATCGCTTTCGCAGCAAGGGCTTTCTCTCTAGCTTGTTCAGGACCCTTCGCCAATTTTAGGACTTTTGGTGCGAGCTGTTCCATATCGAATATGGTGTCGCTATCGAAATACCATTCGCTCAGTCCGATGTCCTTCCACATGAATCCCTTGCTGGTTTGTTCCTTGAAGCGACCTAGGAATGCCGGAACCCCGTTGCCGATGCACATGATGGGTGAGTGCTGCTCCAAACCGAACAGCCCCGCCGATCGGACATAGGTGCTAAGAGCTTCATCGGGAAGCCAGAAGTCCTCGCGCCAAACCACCCCATTCTTCACATCGTCTGGCAGCGGATCGTAGAGAAGTTCTTTGCCTAATCGTATCTGCGTCACGTCCTCCGAGCAAATTAGAACCTTCATCGGCGTCCGTCGGACAACCGCGATGATCGCTTCTCGATACGGGAGCAAGTCGTGCTCAGCCATGCGCTGGTTGTGCTCGTGAAGGGGGCGCCATTCGCTCTCCGGCTTTTCGCGGCCAGGAATTTCCCAATCCGGCGTTCTCCGATAACGCGGAATGACGCAGAGGAACTTGCCTTCTTCCAGATTGTGCTCTTGCAGGAACGTCAAAGCGGCTTCGTCGTTTCTAATATCGAAAGCAAACGCCCCATCTGGACCGAACTCCATCACTGGAGCCGTGACGCCTCGGCGCTTCGCCAATTCCAACGAGACTGAATCGCGGAAAAAAACGAAGCTCGCTTGGCTCAACAGAGAGACAATTCGCCCATCTGCACGAGATTCAGGCAGGCTGATTCCGTAGACTCCGAACGGTTTTCCAGTCAGCTCGATCCACTGCTCCACATGGCGGCGGGCTTCAAGCCATGGCCCCGATCCATGGAGGAAGAAATCAATTTCGCTGAAAATTGCATGCACTTCGCTCTCTTGATCCAAGGTCTTACGGTTTCCTCCTGCGGTGGTGATTTGAAGCTTCGGAAATCGCCGCAACAGCATCTCGCGGACGCCGCGCCCGACGTCGCTGGCCCAGAGAATTACTTCGGCTTCAGGCAGATGCTTTTCGAGAATGGCCAACACTCCGGGCGAATGCACGATATCGCCGATATTGATCGTCTGCCAAGATGAACGCAGGAGTATGCGGGGTTTGCGACCCGATGCCATCGCAGGGCCAACGGTTGCCAGCAGAGAGGTGATGAAGCAAGTCTCCAAGAAGCGCTTTCGATTCATTGAAGATTCCGATTGAAGCGATTTTTTCTCATTGGAGAACGGTTTAGCTGATTCTGATACAGTTCAAGTAAACAGTGATTCGAGAAAGGGCTCGGTTAGTCACGTAATCGATAAATCGCCGAATGAACCTAATCGACTTCCCTCAAATTTAATCGCACCTTCGAATTTGCAAAGGGTTATTAAGTCAATGGTTAACCACTAATGCCATGAGCAAAGATTGCTAAACCGTTCTACACGAATCATCTGGACAGTGGGGCACAACAGCCCTTTCAACGGATTAATTCTATTTTCTCCGCATACGTTCAAATTCGCTATAGCCCTCCCAGGCTATGCGTTGAAGATCGGCTCGGTCCTTTTTCGAGAATACGCGTGTAATGGAATTCCCATCACGGTCTCTCGACTTGTCGCCACTCTTGAAAAAGCGTATGTCCGTAATTGAATCAACAGGCAACCCCTCTGGGCTTTTATCGAACATTGCCGCATAGAGCGTCGCGGCCGTGAGATAAGCCATGGTGTGATTCAAATGAGCGTCGTTCACAAATCTAAGGGTCAGGTCCGGACGTTCGCTTTGACAACGATATCCAATCAGGGCCATTGGGGCGACTTGAGCCTCGATGCGATTGGCCAGTGCGGCGATCGAATTTTCCTTCTCCATTACAATCGCGCCTTCCGGAGCTTCCGTTAGTGGCTGGGCGTTTTGAGTTGCCGGAGTCGTTTCATAGAGAATCACTCTGGCTCCTTGATCACTGGCCAGTTTTGCAAACTTCGGAGCATACTGCATGTAAGGCGAGGTCTCGCCCTCGAGATCGTCCCGATAGGACTGGAGCACTACGATGTCCCATTTTTTGCGCCAAGTATCGAGATTGTCCAAAAATTCCTGGTTCCTTTTGATCGCACTCTTCGCGTGATTGTCCTTTGGATTCTCCGCGACCGCCTTCTCCAATGACGCAATCGTTTTTTCGATTTCAGACACACCTATCTTCTGGGATCTCACGAAATTCGCCGTTCCCAATCTCCAGTGGTCAACCAGTCTCCGACCTCCGTATATGACTGTGGATACATTAACCTCCAGCCCTGGGTTACCTGCCTCCGCCATTGCTTCGACCACTTTCGAAAGATTATGCCGCCCTGTATAGCTGTTTCCAATAAAGAGAATCTCGAGTGACTCGTTCTCTTTTCCACAAGCGGCGTCGCAAATTATAATAAAACTGGTAACGGCGAGGAAGGCTGTGGATTTCAATCGCTGTTTCAACTTACGGAGTAGCATCAATCAACAGTGGCACTGTCTCGAGCTCGGGTCAATTGCTACCTCCCCGCACCTCCTATTCAGTCAGATAGCCGGGCCACTCTGCGAATACAAGACGCTTTAATCGAATTACGCGGCATTGCTGGGCACTATTGCCTTACCGTTCAAAGTTTTCTTCGGCCTAGAAGCTTTCCCTACGGCCACATAACTACAACCGAGATCAGCCGAGCTACTCCTTCTTTTTGCCTTTTTCTTCGACTTCGCCTTGTTCTTTTTCTCCGACTTCGCTTCGATCGATTTCTTCTTGGGATTTGGCTTTGTGACTGTTTTCTTTGCCTTCTTCTTAGCTGTTTTTGCTGACTTCATGGTCTCTACAGTCAGCTTTTTCGCCGCGGCAATCGTCGCCTCGGCCCGAATGGGACCAAATCCGACTACCTCGCTCAGGGAACCTGATATCGCTCGTAGCGATCTTCTCTACTGAACCAAAGCCTTTGGTTCTAAGGGCCCTCGCTGCAGAGGGGCCAATCCCGGAGATTTGAGTGACTGAACTAGACATAGGATTCTTGGGAGTTGAAGTTAACCAAGTCCGGATTTCCGGATCCGATATCATCTCAAATTCCTTGTGTTGGTTTGCCGACTACGGCTATCGACCCGATAAACTCTGTGGACGTTTCTGATACTGTTCCTGCCGGACATTGGCCTAAACGTGGCCATTCGACATCGGCAACAAAACGCCATCGTTTCGGCTTTGGAGAAAGTCTATCTGCAGGACGACAAGGATCCCTGGACGGAGAAGCCTCGCGAGTACCCCAGTTTCAATCCCCTAATTTTCGCCTTGGACACGCTGATACGTGGCGTCGTTTTGGGCCAAGAGAAAGTTTGACAACCCGACTGGAAAAACCCACTCGGAATTGCCTGCGCAATCTAGCTCTACATCGTCAACAGGATCTTCGGACTCCTCCTAAACGGTGTCCTCGGCAGAAATCTCAAAGCGTCTTTCCGACGAAATTTGAGATTCAACAATACCGATATCGTCGCCTTGACACAAAATAGCACATCCCTTTCCGGTATGCACCCATCATTCAAAACGCTAGTTGACGAGATCGAGACTATTAGTCTCCGTCGTCTCCGATCGCTTCAACCGGGCACCCTTCCAGTGCTTCCATACAAAGATCAATGTCTTCCTGCGTTTTCGGCTGGTTGTGTACGTAGGAGTATGCCTCGTCGTCATTGCGAGTATAGAAATCCGGCGCGGTTTCGCGACAGAGATCACAATCGATACACTGCTCGTCTACGTAGAATTTTCCTGGTGCATTGTCTGCCCACTTCTCTTCTTTATCAGCCATAATACGCGTATAAATCCAATAGGGCTGCTACCTGTCAAGCGGAGAGCGTACGGAATTGGCCAAATTTAAGCCTATTTGAGGCCACCGTCTCTGACGAAGTCCTCTATGGCTGCAAACGTCCTCGCTAGGGCGCCACGGCTCGCTACGGCCCATTTCGACTGTCGCTGCGTCATCTCCTGGCGGGCTGCCTCATCCAGTGCAAGTGATTCAATCGCTTCTCGAACGGAATTTACATCCGATAGCTGAATGGCCGCCCCCACCTTGATCATTCCTTCGCAAACACTTTTAAAATTGCTCATTCCCGGTCCAAAAACCATGGGAACACCAAGCAACCCGCACTCTATCGGGGTTTGGCCTTCCCGGCAGGGAGGCAAACTTTTACCGATGAAAGCCAGATCCGACAGTTGGGTCAAAACCCGCAATTCTCCATTCGTGTCAGCCACTAGAATGTCCAATGGGGCAAAAGTATCGCTCTCCGATTTGAAACGGTACCTCAGGTCGGAAGCGTTTTGCTCAAGCATCGTCCGAATCTCACTACGCCTTTCCACGTGCCGTGGCACCAGTAGCAGTTTACATTCCGGTAGACGCTCGCGCAAATCCCTAAAAATCGACAGCAGTGTTTCTTCCTCACCGGGCCACGTGGATGAACCTAGAAGCACAAACCCATCACCCAGCCCTAATAATGCTCTCAATTCACGCTTTTGTTCCTCATCAAGTATCTCATCGATGGATACGTCTAATTTTAAATTTCCCGATACAAGAACCCGATCAGGCGGAACCCCCATGGCAATGAACCGGTTTGAATCGCCCTTGGAAATAGCCATCACCTTACTTAAAAGCAGCATATGCCTACCGTAGGCCCATTTGAGCTTTCTAGCGTACTTGAACGATCGATCAGAAAGCCGGCCGTTCACTAGAACCATTGGAACTCCAGCGTTTGCGGCTTGCTGCATATGCTCCGGCCACAACTCTGTCTCCGCGCAAATCACCAAGTCTGGGCGTAACCGCTTCCAAAACTTGCGAACAAAGGGCCAGAAGTCCAAGGGAAAATAATAGATCCTATCACAAATTTCTGAATACTTTTCTTTCGCCAATCGGTATCCCGTGCTTGTCGTGGTCGTCAGAAGCAATTCAACTTTTGGATCTTCCACCAATTTCCGCAACAGACCTTCTATCACCAGTATTTCCCCGAGGCTCACCGCCTGCATCCACACTCTACACTTTCCTGGAGTTCGGGGCCAATCTTCAATGCCAATTCCAAGACGCATCGACAAGGCACCCTTGTAGTCGCCACGCCTTCTCATCTTGAGCAGATACTTCGGCGTTAGGACGAGAGCGATGGGCGCAAAAATCAGTCTATAAATCCAAATAAACAACAATCGCTTAGAATCGCCTTTGCCCGTCGAACGCAAGCAATCCCTTTCAGTGGACCCTTCAAAGTCGACTTTAGCCGACCGAAAATCCGCTCTACGATGCCTTTGACACCCGCGAACTCAGGCGCCAGCGTTTCAGTTCAACATGGAACACTTGCACGCCTACTGGAGAATGGAATACGTGGCTCAGGAGAAGTCACCCCAAGACCGACGCCCCTTCGTCGATCTACCGAAATCGAACGACGACAAGGCGTCGCTAATCTTGTCCCGAGAAAAGTTCAGTTTCATTCTAATGAATCGCTATCCTTACAACGCTGGGCATCTCCTCGTGCTTCCTTATCGGGAAGTCCCAGACATCGAGGACCTTTCTCCAGAAGAACGGGTCTGCTTTTTCCAAACCACAGTGAAGGCAAAACGCCTCCTGAAAGCTGCTCTCAATCCGAACGGATTTAATATAGGCATCAATTTGGGCGAAGCAGGTGGAGCCGGCATTCCCAAGCACCTGCATCAGCATGTCGTCCCCCGCTGGACAGGTGACACTAACTTTATGCCGGTTGTCGGTTCCACACGCGTCCTCCCTCAGGCCCTCGAGGCGATGTGGGACCATTTAAAATCAGTTTGTGAAAAGCTCGACTAAGTAGGTTCCGATTCTATTTTCCCCTCCTTTCCATATTTGATGGGTACACGGAAACTACATTTTGAAAATCCAAAGCAGCTGACGCAGCTCTACTGCAGCAGGGAGGAGAATCTTCGCATGATCGAATCCCATCTTAGCGTCCGCATCGTAACGCGAGATGGCTGGCTGCAAGTCGATGGCAAGGAAGAAGCGATCGAGAAGGTAGAAGCAATCATGATATTATTGCAAGATGCTCGATCACAAGGACTTAAGATTCGTAACCCTGACTTCAAGAACGTGCTTGAAGGGGTCGTTGCCGGTCGAGAAGAGGAACTGAGGGCTTTATTTGACGAAAGCTGTGTCATTCAGACGCGCCGCTCGACCATCGTACCTAAGACGCTCGGCCAGAAGAAATACCTCCAGTCTATATTCGAAAATGACATCGTCTTCGGCATCGGACCGGCGGGCACGGGAAAAACCTACCTCGCTATGGCAGCTGCCGTCGCTAAGTTGCTGGACGGCAGCATCAAGCGACTGATTCTAAGCCGACCTGCCGTGGAAGCAGGAGAAACACTGGGATTCTTGCCCGGTGACCTGCAAGAGAAGATCCTCCCTTATCTAAGACCCTTATACGACGCACTTTACGATATGATTGATCGTGATGATGTGGCTAAACTCATCGAAAAGGGCGTTATCGAGATCGCTCCCCTCGCCTACATGAGAGGCAGGACGCTGAGCGATTCCTTCATAATCTTGGATGAAGCCCAAAATACCACCCCTGAGCAGATGATGATGTTTCTTACTCGCTTGGGAAATGAAAGTAAAATGGTAATTACCGGCGATATCACTCAAATTGACATTCCCCGCTCCAAAACATCGGGTCTCCTAGAAATTAGAAAAATACTCAAGTCTTTGAAGGGCATTAGCTTCCATGAATTTGGAGCGTCCGATGTGGTCCGTCACCACCTCGTGCAAAAGATTGTTGAAGCCTATGATGCCTACCGAAATCCAAGTGATGGTTGAGCCACACCACTCAAGAATAAGTTGCGCCGCTCGTTGAAATTGAATCTTTTCAGATCTATTACGTCGAACACGCATGCCTCTATCTGAGCAGTTCAGAGCCCTTCTAAATCGATTCTTCCGAAAAAAGCGGAAGAAGCGGAAAACCGAGGCGTCTTCTTCTTTCCTCATCTTTTTGGAAAAGAGCCGGGCTATATCCATCGCGATTTTCGCGATTACCGTAGCTTCAATCGTCGTGACTAGCTTTATGGGCATAAAGCCCTCGGGGTTTCAGTTTCTCCCCAATCAGCTGGCAACCATACGTATCGTCGCCGCGGAGGACTTCACTTACCAAAGCGCCATCCTAACCGAACGGAAGCGCGAGCAACTCCTCACCGAGGTCCCTCCTGTCTACAGTACCGACATGAAGTATTTCA
>Ga0213868_10002776_pt1 | contig 16621 bp, 8 predicted proteins | sample PICome_9_FD_160087 | JGI IMG/M metagenome (GOLD analysis project Ga0213868, IMG submission 160087) | Coastal seawater microbial communities near Pivers Island, North Carolina, United States - PICO127 | ecosystem: Environmental > Aquatic > Marine > Coastal | place: USA: North Carolina | collected...
CCGAGATCGGCAGATCAGTGAACAAACCTACCATCGCTGGAAGCGTGAGTTTGGGATGATGGAAGTTAATCAGGCTAAGCAGCTAAAGGGGCTGCAGCAGGAGAACGCTCGACTCAAACGCATGCTCGCCGACGAGATGCTTGGCAAAGAGTTGCTAAAGGAGGCTCTTGAAAAAAAGTTATGAGCCCCGGACACAAACGTCAGATAGCTGAACAGTTTGTTTCCGGGGATCGTTGCACCGCCCGTGCTGCTTGTCGGCACTTCGGTCTGCATCGCAGCACCTTTGGATATCAAGCGAAAGAACCCGATGCCTGGCTGGCGAAACTGAAGTCAGCCTTGCGTCGGATGTCGAACAAGCACCCAGAGCTGGGTTATCCTAAGATCACTCGCTTATTGAAGAAAGAGGGCTGGAAGGTCGGCTCACGCATCATTCAAAAACTACGTCGTGAACTTGGGTTGGCTGTGCCATCCAAGAAGCCGAAGAAGCGTCGCAAGGGCGCTTCCACTGGCTTGCCGACGAAGGCCACTCATCGTGGTCACGTCTGGACCTGGGACTTCGTTCACGATACGACCATGCGCGGAGGCAAGCTGCGCATGCTAAATGTGCTCGATGAGCATACTCGCGAATGTCTGTGCATCCATGTGGATCGGCGGATCAATGCCCGTAAAGTGCGTCAGATTATCTCCAACCTGATTGATGTGCACGGAGCTCCGGAGCATATCCGTAGCGACAATGGCTCTGAGTTCATCGAACGCGGCCTACGCGAGTGGTTGGCTGAGAATAAAATCAAAACGCTCTACATCGATCCAGGTAGCCCATGGCAAAATGGTTTCATAGAAAGCTTCAACGCACGTTTGCGCGAAGAATGCTTAAACCGTGAACAGCTCTGGACGCTCACTGAAGCTCGCGTGGTTATCGAGGACTGGCGCTGGAAGTATAACAATATACGTCCACACAGATCCTTGGGCTACATTACACCTCTTGAGTTTACTCAGGAAGAAATAGAAGAAACAACCTCCACTCAATGCTGGGACTCCGGTCAGCCTACGGCCTCCCTCCGTCCCAGCATTGACTTACTCTACAACATCGAACAACTAATTAACCCGTCCAGACTAACACATGCTCTGGCCCAGTTTGAGTAACTCGACCAGTTGCAGGTGTCGATTCTAGCCTCACCGTCTCCAAAGGAGTCCAGCCACAGCCAAACTGTTTCAGGCAGGTCTTCGAGCTTTTGCAGCATGAGGTTCGTTTCTAGGTGATCAAAATGTGCAAGAGTTGAGCCAGTGCGTCTATTTACGAAGGGTGTGAATCTTTGCTATTCTGTCGTGTGCTCTAGGAACTCTGTCCTGGATTGTCTGCCAAATCATTCGAAAAAGTGAAATTATTCCCGTCGCAAATAATCAAATTATGCCTGCTCACCCTTTTGGGGGCGACTGCAGGTGCTCTATATGGTGCTGCTCCCAATGTCGTGCTGATTATCAGCGATGATCATGGCTTTCCAGACTACGGTTTTATGGGGCACCCTGATATTCAGACGCCGAATCTCGATCGGTTGGCGTCGGAGAGCCATGTATTTACGCGTGGATATGTGAGCACACCGCTGTGCTGTCCGTCGTTGACGACTATGCAGACTGGCTTGTATGCGTATCAGCACGGTTACACGGGCAACGATCCTGTGGCTGGTTGGGGCGCTCGTGATGAATGGCTGGCGCATTACAAACAGCTGCCGCAATTGCCTAAGATGTTGCAGGAAAAAGGCTATTTGAGTCTGCATACTGGTAAGTTCTGGCAAGAGGATCCGGCGTTTGCAGGGTTTACGCATAGCATGGGAGCGACGCTGCGCCATGGTTCGGAGGCATCGCTCGGCATTGGACGCGACGGCATGGAGCCGATCTATGACTTTATTGAGGAGGCCAGTGCCGCAGAAAAACCATTTCTAGTCTGGTATGCGCCGTTCTTGCCGCATACGCCGCACAATCCGCCGGAGCGTCTATTCAAAAAGTATGAGCATCTTGGGCATTCGGCGAAATATTACGCGATGGTGGAGTGGTTGGATGAGACCTGCGGCGAGTTACTCGGCTACTTAAAGGCGAAGGGCTTAGAGGAAAACACGGTGGTGATGTTTATCTCGGACAATGGATGGCCGGGCAAAGACAAGGTGTATCCGTCCGAGCTGGGCATGCGCACACCAATTATGATCAAATGGCCTGGTCGTGTTGAACCGGAGATGGATGTGTCTAATGTCGCGAGTAATATCGACCTTGCCCCGACAATTCTAAACATCGCTGGATTGGATGCAGATCCAATGATGCTCGGTGTCGATTTACTGGATACGGATGCGGTGGTGCAGCGTCAGTATGTCTTTGGTGACAATTACCACCACGATATGGCTGAGGCGGCGACTCCGGAAGCGTCCTTGCGAGCACGCACGATCATAAGCAATGAGTGGAAATTATTGGTTTGGCAGGACACTCAGCCTGAACTTCGGAAACTACCATGGCAAACAGAGCCACCGGCTGAACGAGTGGAGCTTTTTAATCTGCAACTCGATCCTTTTGAGGAGAACAACCTGGCTGCCGATCGGTCTGATATTGTCGATGCACTTCGCGTCGAACTGGATGCTTGGTGGACGCCACGGTCACTATAACAGCAGTCGTATTGGCCATATTGAATTTTAAAAATAACAAACAAGAGAACTTATGAGACATTTATTACAAACGACCTCAAAACTGTCTGCCATTGCGCTGACCGTGGCCGCGTTGCTGCCAATTCAGGCAAATGCCATGGCTAAGGCTGGTGCAACGGAACCGAGCTTGGAGCTGGGCTTCGATAGTCCAGCGATGGAATATGGACCACGCACTTGGTGGCACTGGATTAACGAGCGCGTCAGCACTGATGGCATCACCAAGGACCTGGAGGCGATGAAAGAGATGGGCTACAAGGGTGTGCACATGGTGAATTTGCCGCAAGGTGGTGAAGCGTGGACGGTTGGTGACGATGTGGTCGGGACTGACATTTGGTATGAGAAAGTCGATTTCGCGGCTCAAGAGTGTGACCGCCTCGGTTTGGAGTTCAGTTTTGGTAGTTGTGCGGGCTGGGTTGCGGGTGGCCCTTGGGTCTCGCCTGAGCAGTCGATGCAGGATATTTATTGGCGTCATACGTATGTATCTGGACCGACGACTGGATCGATACAACTTCCACAGCCGAATAAGAATCGCGGTTTCTATCGTGATGTTCGGGTGCTCGCATTCCCAACGATCCCAGGCGACGCTGTGGCTGTCGCATCATTTACTAAAAGTGTGAGCTCTGCGGATTTTTCGGACATTGATTGGTCTGCTGCGATTGATGGTGATGATGAAACCTACGTTGAGCTGCCCGGCACGGCGCGAGGTGCCAGCCCACGCTCGGTTGTGTTTGAATTCACTGAGCCCCAAACGGTGCGCGCTTTAAATATCCAGATGCATGAGAATAGTGATAGCCGTGGTTTTAAGCTATTCGGCAGTGATGATGGTCAGGCATGGAAACCATTGAGCTCCTTTAATCGCTGGATTAAGCACTATGACCCGCGTCGTGAAGAACTCGTTCAAGGTTTCCCAGATACGACTGTGAGCTTTGTGAAGCTAGAGTTCACGCTGCCGTCTCCAGACCCGGGTGTGACGATGAAGCTTTACGAGTTGAATTTTCAATCCGCCCGCTTGACCAACACGTTTACTAAGACGGCGCGTATGCGCACACAGCCGCAGATTTCAAACCCATCGACTCAGGTCGTGCCTGCGGATCAGTTGGTGCAAATGGATCAAATCCTCGATCTATCTGAGCACCTTCAAGAAGATGGCACGTTGAACTATGAGTTTCCTGCAGGCGATTGGACCATTCTACGTTTTGGCCATACCACGAATGCGAACTTGATTCACCCCGCCTCAGAGCGTTCGGAAGGTTTAGAAGTTGATAAGTTCAGTAAGGAGGCACTCTACCATCACTTGGACAGTGGTGTGACAAAGAACATTTTAGAACGAATGGGCGATCTCACTGGCACGACAGTGGCTGAGATGAACATCGATAGTTGGGAAGCCAACTGCCAAACATGGACCGCTGCGTTTCCTGAGGAATTTGAAGCACGTCGTGACTACGATATGTCCAAGTGGCTGGTCGCGCTGACTGGTCGTTTTGTTGAGAGCGTTGATGAAACTGAACGTTTCCTATGGGATTATCGCCGCACGATTGCCGATCTATATGCGGACAACTTCTACGGCGCATTTGCCGACTATGTGCATGAGTGGGGGGTTAAGATTTCTGCAGAGGCGCCCGGCATTGGTATGCCGATTCAGGCAGATCAGATCCAACTTCAAGGCAAGATGGATATCCCACAGGGGGAGTTCTGGCTCGGTGGTGAGCCGAACGATAAGTTCCCGCATTGGCCGGGTGGTCAGGACAACACCAAGGAGGCTGCGACTGCTGGTCACGTTTACGGTAAAGAAGTGATTTCTTGCGAGGCCTTCACATCGTTCGCGCACCATGATGGTTTCACGCAATATCCAGAAGTGCTCAAGCCCGTCGGTGATCGCCAATTCTGTAAGGGGATGAATGAAATCGTCTTTCACCGCTATGTGCACCAGCCAGACGAAAAGGTGCCAGGCGTAGGCCTTGGTCAGTTCGGTCTGAACCTAGAGCGCACCACAACATGGTGGGAGCCGGGCCAAGCCTGGATCACTTACTTGCGTCGTTGCCAATACATGCTGCGCCAAGGTCGTTTCTTCGCGGATGCGCTCTACTACTATGGTCAAGACGTTCCCGGTAGCGCTTGGTATTATGCGCCGCGCGCGATGGATCCGCGTCAGAAAATGCTACCCGTTCTACCAAAGGGCTATGACTATGACGTGTGCGACTACACGACCTTCGCGACTATGTTTGTCGAAGATGGCTTCGTCGGACTGCCAAGTGGCATGCGCTATCAGTATCTGGTCTTGCCGGATCATGCGCGCTACACACCAGACGCTCTGGAGAAGGTCGTCGAGCTCGTCGAAGCCGGTGCAACCGTGATTGGTCCGCGTCCGTCGCGTTCGCCAACATTGGCTGGCTTTCCTGAATCCGATACGCGCATCCAAGCGCTCGCTGCGAAGCTCTGGCCAGAAGCTGACGGACCTGGTGAGCGTCTCGTCGGCAAGGGCCGTGTGATCACTGGCAAATCGTTTGAGACTATTCTTGCTGAGGATACGCTCGTGCATGACTTCCAATCTGGCGATGCGGACGTGCGCTACATCCACCGTAAGTTGGATGATGGTGAGCTGTATTTCGTTTCTTCCCAAGAAGAGGATGCTGCTGATGTGACATTGAGTTTTCGTGTCACAGGTAAGGTTCCAGAAATCTGGGATGCAGTGACTGGTGAGAAAACAGTCGCATCGGTATTTGTGGATGATGGCAGCATCACCACGATTCCAATGCAGCTTGATTCGTATGGTTCGCGTTTTGTGGTCTTCCGCAAATCTTCGGACAAGGTGAACGCTGCAGTTGCAGTCACTAAGGACGGCAAGCCTGCATTCCTCGATAACGATAATGGTGTCTTCACCGTTTGGGAAAATGGTAAGTATAGCGCAACACTGAAGAATGGGCAGAATGCTCAAGTGGTGATCAATGATCTCCCAGGGCCCGTTACCGTGCCGCAAGGCTGGGTAGTGACCTTCGAAGAAGAGCGTGGCGCACCTGAAGGTAGCTTCGCGTTTGATCAGTTGATCTCATGGACAGAGCGCCCTGAATTCGGCATCAAATACTTCTCAGGATCTGCGGATTACACGAAGACGATTGAAGTGTCTGCTGAGCGCTTGAGCCAGGGGCGTCGTGTGTGGTTAGACCTTGGTAAGGTGAACGACCTGGCTGAAGTCTCGGTGAATGGTGAATCCTTGGGTGTGCTATGGAAGACGCCTTTCATGATTGATATGACTGATGCTGTCGTTGTTGGCTCGAATCAAGTCGTGGTCACCGTAACCAATTGCTGGAAGAATCGTATTATAGGAGACTGGAAGGTGCCTGCTGCTGAGAAGATCACATGGACGCTGTATCCGTTCTATCACGATGAGAAGGATGCCGATCTCATGGAGTCCGGCTTGCTCGGCCCTGTTCAGTTGAAGTCCACTGAAACACTTAAGTTCTAGAGCGCGTATATCGCAGTGGTTTTATGCGCAGCGGATTGCTCTTTGAGTGTCCGTTGCGCATGTTCCGCATATTATCAGGGCGTAAATACTTGGTGGCTCGAAATGAATCTCGATCGAACCTGGCCTATTCCGTGGTGATCTTTCTGGTCAGGGGTTTGTCAAGGTTTGGCCTCGCCCGTAGTCATGCTGTCTAGCAGTGACACCGCCCCGTCGTCGTCGCGATGCAGGCGTGATCAAATTGTGCAAGTAAAATATCAACCTGTTAATTCTGATATGAGATGAAACGTGTTAAGGTGATTCTCTCTAATTCTGAAATCATACCCTATATTAACCAAAGATTATTTTTATGGTTAGCACCATGATGGCAATTAACAAGCGTTCATCGTTCTAATTAAATAGAACTTCGGTTACGGAGTTTTTGAGATGTGGGGGCCTACAGCCATCTTACCTCTCTAATACTTTCAAATTATGTCTACTTTTACTAAATCCAGGATCAAGCCTCGCTCTGGGAGCGGTGGTTTCGCTCTGGTCATCGCACTGAGTCTGATGGCTTTTGTGCTGTTGTTGCTGTTGTCGATTACCACGCTCGTGCAGGTAGAGACTCAGGGCGCAAAGGTATCTATGAATAGCTTGGAGGCGAAACAGGCTGCTTTACTCGGTTTGCATGTTGCTCTTGGAGAGCTGCAGAAACACGCGGGGCCTGATCAGCGGGTGACGGCGGCGGGGGATGTGATAAGTGATTCCAGTAATGTGTATACTGGAGGGCTTACAGTGCCAGCCGGCCAAGCTTCTTGGACTGGAATATGGAAATCTGATACTGCGACGAATGGCACGCCGAGTTATAGTTCCGCCGTGCCCGATGCACGTAGCTTTTCGGCTTGGCTTGTTTCGGCGACGGATGGATCAGGGAACTACTCATTGCCCACCAGCTTGAACGCAATCGAAACTGCGGTGAATGGACTCGCTGCGCAGGGTGGGATTGATCGCTATGTGACTCTATTTTCCAAGTCAGATAATACGCCATATTCACAAGTTGAGAAAGTGCGTATTGATGCTGGCGGTGGTAATGCTGGGTTTGCTTTTCATGTAGAAGATGAGGGTCTAAAAGCTGATTTGTCTTGGAGTGAGACGGTTGCCACCGGCGCAGGGGCATTAGCTCAGGAGCGAGCGCAAAGTCGCCGCCTTTCTTCGGCTCCGGGGCCAGATTTCGGAGCGCTGAATGGTGTCGATGATAACGGGCCTTTTGGCTCGGTGACTTACCCGTTGATGATTGATAATAGCGCGATTCTGGGTAATGTTCTAAAGGCTCAGGGGCCTGCTGACCTCACCACGACCATGAGTGACTCCTCTACGGCAACGGACTGGATGAAAGACAGCCGGGGCGACATGACTTGGGGGAGTCGCGGAGTGATGGCTGATGTCAAGTGGGGCGGGTTGCGGCGCGATCTGAGTTTGGCATTTGAAATGGATGGTGATGCTGACATTTCTTCGACGGAACAACCTGCTTTATTTAATAAACAGATAGGTGAGTTTGTGGGGGGGGCGGATCGCAATTCCGCTCCGAGGGCTGCCTTAGGGATGGATAGTATTTCGGCGCGATACCTGTATCGCGATTTCAGTGGCGGGGGCACTCCATTCTCAGGGGATCTACAATCCTCGGAAAGTGTCGTGCGTGGGCCATCATGGTGGGCACTGCGAGACTACGCGAATCTATATAAACGAGTCACTTTGAATGGGAATTCGTATGCATTAGGTTCTCGCAGCTATTACCCGAATGTGAGCGCAGCGACGGGCTGGAATGCCCCCTTTTATACGTTAGGGGATATGTATAACGTGAATAGTGCAGCTTACCCGTGGGATTCTGACGTCAGTAGCTGGTTCCTGCTTCCGGATGATTACATTTTTAAGCCGGCACGAGCCAGTTATGCCCCGGTTCTGCTCGGCGTTGCATGTATCTATAGTGCGATTGCGATCAATCATGATCCTGATGCAAAAACCGCTGATCTCGCATTAGCACTGGATCCGTGGTTTTACATTTGGAATCCATATGATGTGAAGCTTGAGGTTGATCAATATGCAATTGCTGCGCGATACGGATTCTCAGGGACCGTGACCTTTTGGGTGAACCGTGGTGGTGCGAGCACTCGAGATCAATACGGTCCTGCTTTACCGAGAGATTACATTAGTGCGCATCTCAATGCGAATGGATCTGTGAACCCAAATGAAAGTCTGACATATCTGATTTCAGACATTACGCTAGAGCCAGGAGAAATTGTCGTTTTTTCCCCATCATCCAGCAGGTCTGGTAATGCGACTATGATGCATGATGAACTGTTTGAAGGCACTAACACTAATAGCGCATCAGGCCTGATTTTGGATAAAATCCCAGTAGATGTGCCCATATATGATGCTCTAGGTGTTGAGACTGGCAGGGGAATTGAATGGCAAACAGTGACCTTGGATTTGAATGCCGATTCTGTTGAAGTCGCACTCTCCAATAACTATGGTGCGAATCAGATCGGTGAGGATGTAGGCAACGTTATTTCTATATTTGCGACCAGTTTACCGAACTCTGGTGTTGTCGCCACAGGCTTAGCTTTGAATGCCAATTACGGTGAGCAATTGCAGCTGCTAGAGATCAATACTTACAACGGCATTGGCACCTCTTTGACTGAGTATTTTGAGCCAGGGCAATACGATGCCCCAGTTCCAAGTGATCCAATTCCTGCAGCAGTTTTACTTGCAGGGAAGACCTTCTTTGGCGGATCTAACTACATGTTTAAGCCGTCTAGTTTTGATGGTAGTAACCCCAATTCAGTCGAAGTCTTCTCGCACTTTAATCCAGCACCCGTTGGGGGCACCGAGCAGATCACATCGCATGTATGTAGCTTGAATCAATTGTTCAATATGCACATGGGCCTAGAGCTAGACCTCGATTCCCTCAAGCAAGCATTGGGGCTTAACTTTCCCGCTGCGTCGAGAAATGGTTATTGGGGGAAAAGCTTATCGGATGGGTCGACCGCAGTGGTGCAAAAATCAATACCGACTAGCCCCATCATGTCACTGGCATCGTTTACAAATGCAAATTTAGCGTTGCATGCGCATGAGCCTTTCAGCGCGGTAGGAAACTCCTGGTCGAGTCCATTTGTTTCTCCAGTTTCGCCATATGGTCAACATGGTGGGAATCGGGCTTATTTTGATCGGGAAGTGACCACAGTCGATTCTTCTTGGTTGATTAACGATGCTTTGTTTGATCGCTACTATTTATCTGGGATTGCTCCCGAGTTCACCTTGAGTGGGGGCTATTCTGCCGGTGGCAATACGCTTGAAGATACCCTAGATAAATTCTTCGATAATGATACTGATCCGAGCACGGACTATCGCGATGCTCAGGCCAACCCCGTGTTGACTCCTTATCTTCCAGAAGGGACGACTCTGGTTCAAGCCGTTGCAGCACTTGCAGCGAATGATGGTTATAAAAAAATGGGAGCCTATGCCTTGATAAATGGGGCGTTTAATGTGAATTCGACTTCGATCTCGGCATGGGAGGCGTTGCTGCAAGGCAATCGAGATCTTGCCGTTGATTATGCTCAAGGGGGTGGCACTGATTCTGGCAGTGGCACGCCGTTTCCGCGCAGCACGTCACCGTCGGCTCCGGGGAATGGAGCAGATCCGTTGTGGTCAGGTTTTTCGCGCTTGTCCGATAATGATATTCGGGATTTAGCAGAGCAGATCGTCGATGAGGTTAAATTGCGGGGGCCTTTCATGAGTCTTTCGGATTTTGTAAATCACCGTGTCGGAACGCCTAAGAATAATGCCACGCATTACAAGGGCGCTTTACAGGCTGCGATCGAGAGCGCCGACATTAATTCAGCGACTCGTTCAGGGGCCGGTGGAGTGACGCCGGAATATGGACTGATGGGTGATTTTCTTGCAGATGTCGATCCGGACGCCTCTAGTCGCGTGACATCCACTGGCATCGCGACTGACATCACTCAGGCGGATCTACTATTGCCGCTGGCTCCTAGGATGACTGCACGCTCGGACACATTTAGAATTCGTGCTTATGGTGAGGCGCTTTCTGCCTTAGGCTCTGAAGTTACTGCGACTGCGATCTGCGACGCCGTGGTTCAGCGTATTCCAGAATATGTGGATCCTGATACAGACCCGAATAATAATGAGCCATGGGACGAAGCAATGAACCCACTGAGCCCAACGACCTCTGCGCTTAATACGCTCAATAATCAATTTGGCCGACGTTTTAAGGTGGTCAGCCTTCGTTGGCTGAGTGCTGATCAGCTATAATTGAGAGAACGAATCAGAGAATGCTACTTATGAATTCAAAGAGATCCAAAGTTTTATTAAATTGTGGAATATTACTCTGCTTTCTGATGGTTGCTACGATCAGTGCTTCTGAAGAAGAGACACCAGAATCTACATCGATCGAATTTAGTTGCATCAGTTGGCAAGCTTTGGGCGGGCAGGCCGTTTACTTTCAGGACGGTGAGAACTATGTGCCGTTGGACTTAAAACGAGGGCGACGCTCTCATCGTGTTAAAGCAACGCAAGCAGATACGTTGCGTTTATTTGTAAGAGGCGGTGAAGCTGGAAGCGAGTATGCTGAATTGGCCTCATTAGGTCTTCCTGAATCAGAGGGATCATTACTACTGCTATTGAACAAAGAGCGTAACGGCGAAGTTAGGGATGCTTTAGTCGATTTGGTGCCAGATCCAGCTGAGCAATTTCCGAGGGGAGGTGTGGTATTTACGAATTTATCGGACGATGTCTTAGAGGTGTTACTTGCCGACGAGGTGTTAAGTGTCCGCCCCGCCGAAAGCGTTGAAACTGCTAAGTCAATTCCTGATGCGGGAGGCTTTATACCATTGCAACTTAAGGATGCTTCAGGGCAGATGGTCTTAGAGACTCGCATCTATGGACAGCCAGCTAAATGTAAGATGGTTTTCATTTACCCCCCAAAGATAGATGGTCATAAATATTCGGTTAAATTCATCACCGAAATGCATACGCCGCTGACATCTCAATGATGAATCGCTACTAAAAATTTAGATCTAAATGTATCGTTTTAAATCACTTTCTTATGTTCTGAGATATAGCCTATTGTGGTTGGTCTCAGCCGCTTGTTTGGTTGCTCAAGAGGCCCCTATGAGCGCGATTGAGTTTTCCTGTGTTACTTGGGATAAAATCGGCAAGGATCAAGAGCTCTATTATAGAGATGGTTCAGACTATCAACGCGTCGATATCGGGTATAAGCGACGTTCTAAGCTGCAGGAGCTCTCTGCGGGCCATGCTCATTTGGAAATCTACGAAAAGGTTGCAACTTCAGATGGGGGACTTGAGTTTCGGGCAGTTGGACGCGGGGCAAATATCGCTGGGACGAGTCGTGTGCTTTTCTTTATAAAACTAGCATCCAATGATCAGCAACGTATGAGTGTGTTTGGTATCGATGACTCAATTGCAGCGTTTCCCGTGGGCGCATTTCGTTTTTTGAATACGACCAATGAGCCTCTGCAGGTTTTATTGAATGAGAGTAAGGGAAGCGTGCCAGCTCGTGGCATGACGGTGATACGCCCCGATGTGCCAGAACTCGGTGGGTTTATGCCCGTCTATATCGGCGACTCGGAGGATAATGTCATCTTTGAGTCTCGTTTTTATGCTCAACCGAGGGGACGAAAACTCGTGATTATACGATCTCCTGAAACGCCTGATAGTAAGATTCGCCTTCGGTTTTTGTCAGAAATCGTGGTGGCATCACAGACAGCCGAGTGAGTTCTATTACGTGATTCCTGATGGTGGCATGTCATTAGAAGCATATTTGATCAAATTGTGCAATAGTCGGGGCATAGAGTCTATTTACCCATATGGATGGAGTCTGATATACTAGTGCTCAAATACTCTATTTCTAGTGCAAGTCTTACACTAGGAGTGGACTGCTTTGAATTAAAATTATGAAATATACCTCACGTCGAAACTTCTTAAAGCAAGGAGCACTGGTTGGTGCCGCAGCCTCGCTTGCTCCGCAAATTCTCAGTGCCGCCACGCTAGGACTGAATGGGCGTGTTGGTCCGAACAGTCGTATCAATGTCGGGTTCATCGGTATGGGGGGCATGATGGCTCCGCATTTGCGTCTGTCACAGATGCCCGGTGTGCAGCCACGCTACATCTGTGATGTGAGGCAAAACCGCTTAGAGTGGGGCACGCAGGAGATGGCGAACCGCAATTACAATGAAGTCGTGGCGACTCAGGACTACGAGGATATCATTGAAGATTCATCAGTCGATGCGGTGCTAGTGGTGACGCCTGACCATTGGCACGCGGCCATTGCGATTGCCGCTATGCGAGCGGGCAAAGATGTTTATGTGGAAAAGCCGATGACCCTCACCGTTGAAGAAGGCAAGGCGATGGTGGCTGCTCAAAAACGCTACGGAACCATTCTACAAGTGGGCTCTCAGCAACGTTCAGAAAGCGCCTTCCGTAAGGCAGCGGAAATGGTGCGCAACGGCTGGATCGGTGAGATCAAGGAAGTCTACTGCAGTATTGGTCGCTTCCCGCCGCCCGTGTTAGGGGCAGAGGAACCGATACCGGAAGGTTTTAATTATGACAAATGGCTCGGTCAGGCTCCGTATGAGCCGCATACGACTGAGCGTGCGCTTGGGTCTTTTGGTAATGGGTGGCGTCGCTTCTGGGAGTATGGCTCTCGCAAGCATGGCGACTGGGGCGCGCATCACTATGATATCGCTCAATGGGCGCTCGGTCGCGACGACTCTGGGCCTGTTAAATTTGTGCCATTGGGCTATCAAGGTGAGAAGTATTCATATCATGAATACGATGATGGTATTCGCGTGGTGCGTGATCATCCAGATATGAAGGGGCACATGATGCGTTTTATCGGAACCGAAGGTGAAGTGCGGGTGAGTCGCGGTAACAAGCTGGAGACGACGCCTCCAGAGCTAGCAAATCGGCCATTGGGCTCTTCGGACGAGCGGCTGTATCGTTCTCCTGGTCATTTCCGAAATTGGTTGGATTGTATTCGTTCGCGTAAGCAAACGATTTGTCCGGCAACGATTGGGCATCGGTCTGGCAGTATTTGCCAATTAGGTGGTATTGCAGAGCGCTTGAATCGTCCGGTGCAATGGGACCCCGTGGCTCAAACAGTGATCAGCGATGACGTTGCACTGAAGATGCTCGATCGTCCACGCCGTGCTGGCTACGAGCTACCTGTATAATTCCGAGGATTTACTGAAAATGAAAATAGTTAAAACTTTTGTATTTAGTTGTGCATTGCTTGCGCAACTTTCGGCGAGTGTGGTTCCGAGCGTCGTCGAGCGGTTTCAGACTGACGACACTGCGGCGCGTCAAAACGCTCGTGTTGAACTAATGGCTGCTTTTGCTGAGTCGACTGTCAGCCAGTTTGATTCCGCGGAGCGACGTGCACTTGAACTGGAATTGCTTGAGCAGATCCAATCGGATGCGATTCCTTTGCCAGGCAGATTATATATGCTGCGCATGCTGGAGCTCTATGGCACCAGTGCGTCCGCTCAAACTTTGTCTGAGTTAGCACAGGCATCCGATCCAATCTTAAGTGAGGCCGCCAAACGCGCAGCACTTGCGGTGCAGGGGAAAACGACACCTTTACAGAAGCAGGCGTTAGATACTGCAACTGCACTTGGACGACTCAATGCCTATGATCATCTTCTCGCGACTGATCCTGCTGGTGCACTGGAAGTGGCTAGTCAGGTGCTGAATGATCCAGAAGCGGTGGGTCGTGTGCGTCTTCTCACTGCGGCTGCGCAGTCCGATCAAGCCCAGGTTCGTGATGCGGTGCTACCAACGTTGCTTGCAGGTTCCGATGCAGAAAAGTTGATCGCTGTGGGGGCAATCGCTGAGTTGGACTTATCAAACTATGAGGCATCGGTTTTAAAGATGCTGCCGACGACAGGGGGACTGTTGCGTAACGATTCTGTGGCATGTTTAGGAGTGATCGGCAGGGACGATAGCTTTACGGCTTTGTATGCTTTGTATGAAACAAACCCGAAGGATCAGGTCGTGCAGTCAGCATTGGCACGTGTGGGTGCACCGTCAGCAGATTCACAGGCCTTGCGAGATGCCGCTCAGGCAAGTGATAGCCAGGCGCAAATTGCTGCAGTCAAACTTTTGGGCTTACGCAATCCTGCGGGCGGCACACCGTTATTGAATGGCCTATTAGAGCAGGGCACAGGCATCCATGCCGACGTGCTCAAGGCGATTTACCTGACACTCGAGAAGATCGGTGATGTGGAGACGATTAACCTCATGCTAAAGCCGGAGCTCCTATTAGGCGATAGTAAGAAAGACACACAGCGCAGCTTAAAGCGCTTATCGCTTTCCTTAGGTATTCCCGATTATCTGTGGGCCGAGGCATTTCAACCTAGCTTAGTCGCAAATAGTGAAGATGCGTATCGAGCTGCGATTTTAGAAATTATCGATGCGGTCGCATGCGAAGGCAGTGTGGAATATTTGAAGGCGATTCTAGAGAATTCATCTTCGCCGGACTATCCGTTGGCGTATCGTAGCTTACAACGCTGGCCACAGGAGAAGAATCTATATGCGGCAGATATGTGGATCATGCTCTATAGCGCAGACTCTACCACGGAAGTCGATCAACAGAAAGCGGTGTCTGCGGTTCAAAAACTTCTCAAAAATCGTCATCCGGATTATTATCCAGCTCAGATCGATTTGCTATTGGAAGTCGGTCAATCCGAGCTGCCTGTTGAATTCAAGCATGCGCTGTTCGGCGTCTACGCCGAGCCTGGTGACCACTTCTATTCATGGTATTTTCCAAGTGCTAAGCGGCTGTTGCAGCCCGCATTGAATGCTCCAGATGTCGCTGGAATTGCTCAGCAAATCATTGATAAACTCTAAAGTTATTATGTTACTTCGAACGCTCGCTTGTTACGCCTGTGCTGTCTCATCGCTTTATGCTGCAGTTGATTGGAAACCAGTCTTTGACGATAAGCCCGTCACCGCGGCCGAGTCGGCTGCGATCGATGCAGCGTTGCCAAATGCGCCCATTGCTGCGGTGCAGGAGTCGCGCCGTATTCTAATCTTAAGTTCGACCGCGGCTTTTCGCCATAGCTCGATTCCCGTAGGTAAGGAAGCGCTTACGAAGCTAGGCAAAGCGACTGGGGCCTTTGAGACCGTGGTCAGCGATGATCCCGCGAATTTTGAGCCTGACGTTTTGAAGTCCTTTGACGCGGTGTTGCTGTTGAGCTCGACCCGCGACTTTTTCATGCCGCACCACACGCTGCGTGATCAGTTTACTCACGAGCAATGGCACGCGCTACAGTTGCGGCATAATCGACTGGTGGATAATCTCGTCGAGTATGTGGAGCAGGGCGGTGGCCTCGTTGGCATCCACGCCGCGACGGATAGTTGCTACGGTCATAAGAAATATGGCGAAATGATCGGCGGCTACTTCAATGGTCATCCATGGAATGCGCATAATAATGTGATGGTTGCCGTGGAAGATCCCGAGCATGAGGTAAACAAGCCTGTGTTTGACGATCTGAAGTCCTTTGAGATTCGTGAAGAGATCTATCAATTCCGCGATGAGCCATATTCGCGCGAGCGTCTGCGCATTTTGCTGAGTGTCGATGTCGAGCGCAGTGATAAGGTCGAAGGCATGAAGCGCGCGGACGGCGATTATCCGATCTCCTGGGTGCAGTCGGTCGGGGAAGGGCGCGTGTTCTATTCTTCCATCGGACACAATCATAACATGTATTCAAATCCGTTGGTGTTGAATCATTACCTCGCGGGCATTCAATTTGCCTGTGGCGATTTGGCTGCGGATACACAACCCAGCGCTGCGATTGCGATGCCACATGTGACTGCGACTGAGACAGAAACACTGCCGCCACTCGTGGACGGCAAGGTGCCTGCGACGTTTGAGGAACTGTGGCGTGGCTTTGATCCACAGGCTGAACCGCTCGAAGTCGAGGTGATCGATGAGGTCGAGCGCGATGGCATTATTTTCAAAACGGTGCGTTTTCGTGTCGGTATTTACAATGGCAAGAAGGCGATGCTAGCGGGAATCTATGGCTACCCGAAAGGCGCGAAAGACTTGCCGGGGCTGTTACACATTCATGGTGGCGGGCAGTATGCCGACTGGAGACCTGTCGATACACTCGCAAAACGTGGTTATGCTGTGCTGTCGATTGCATGGGCTGGCCGTTATATGACACCGGACGTGAAGGTCGGCCCCGATGAAGTGCAGCTCTATTGGGACGACAAGACCGAGGATCCGAATTACCATGTGACGACTGACTGGGGAGGCATTGATGGGTATCACGCGCCTTGCCGGTTCCCTGGGAACAATTTCGATTTCAACCCACCGTCCGAGTCGTCGATTGATCCGGTCAAGTCGCCGCGTAATAGCAGCTGGTTTTATGTAGCAATGGGCACGCGCCGTGCATTG
>Ga0213868_10002777_pt1 | contig 16618 bp, 9 predicted proteins | sample PICome_9_FD_160087 | JGI IMG/M metagenome (GOLD analysis project Ga0213868, IMG submission 160087) | Coastal seawater microbial communities near Pivers Island, North Carolina, United States - PICO127 | ecosystem: Environmental > Aquatic > Marine > Coastal | place: USA: North Carolina | collected...
GACACTTTTACTTTTGACACAATAGTATCAGATCACACACAGATGTCTACTTCTCGATCATCAAGTGCCCCTCGATCACTAAGTCGTGATTCATCTGTGTCTTCGCCGTTGCGTGTGCCATTGGCGGCCTTTGAGAGGCTGCATAATGCGCACACTGTTGTCTCTGAACAAAAAAGGAAAGAATCGCCAAGTCCCAGATCTCGCTCCGGAGCATTTAACTACGATTGTATCAAGGAAGACTCCAGAACGAATTTGGACCAAACCGCTTCTATGCCGCCGCGTGTGTCATTGGCGACTTTTGAGAGGCTGCATAATACGCACACTGTTGTCTCTGATCACAAAAGGAAAGAATCGCCAAGTCCCAGATCTCGCTCCGGAGCATTTAACTACGATCGTATTTTGGACCAAAGCACTTCTATGCCGCTGTCGCGTGTGTCATTGGCGACCTGTGAGAGGTTGCATAATACGCACACTGTTGTCTCTGATCACAAAAGGAAAGAATCGCCAAGTCCCAGATCTCGCTACGGAAAACCTTTCTATTGTGGTGTAAGTGGAGAATTCAGGAAGTATTTGAATAAATCACCGATGAATTTAGATGGGTCGCCATCGAAGAGGCAGCAACCGAAAGCGGGATCAAATACCGGGAAGAACTCTAATGTTCCCACATCTGCGAGATCAACCTCGGTACCGACATCATTGTCTTCAGCCTTTGATAGACTTCATGTTTCACCTACAAAAGTTTCGAAAGCCAAAGAAGAGTATCGAAAGCAGTGTCGAGAGAAAATCGCCGAGAAAGTTAAAAAGAGAGAGATGGAAAGGAATGGTGAGTGCCGAATTGACTACGGGTCCATTGCACCTTCTCGGGCAAGTGATATGTACTATCGTGGAATGGCAGTTCTGGCAAGGAAGGAAATCGAAATTGCGAAGCATTCGAAAAATTTTCAGACCAAATTGAATGTGGATAAAATCGTCATGTATTCAAATATTTTGAAAAGGAAGGAGCAGGATAGAAAGAGGGATCATTGAACCTTTTCGTTCTGGCGTAGTCGTGCGTTAATTTTTAATTAAAAAAATTAAAAAGTAGTAGAAAATGAACTACTTAGTACTTGCAGCTTCGTTCATCGTTCACTCATCGTATCATCAGGCGTTCACCAGTATCCGTGACCAGCTGTCAGCTGTCCGTGACTGATTCAATCATACTTTTTTGTGTCGAGTTGTACTAGAGTAAGTAGGTATCTACTTATCTCTAATCTATCTTGTATCTCCTTCCTCCTTCGTTTTTATAAAATGACGCCTTCTCTTTTGTTTCTTTTTATTGTTGGAGTAGTGGCTACTCAAGCACTTACGTATCCGAAACCACAGACTTTAAAAAATAATTACATGTCTCAATACAAATTTGTTACAAATAAAATGTGTCCCTACGCACAGAAAGTTTGGATAGCTCTTGAAGTATTTGATGTTCCATATTCACTCACAGAAGTGTCATTATACGGCCCCAATGGTAAACCTTCTTGGTTTTTGAAATTGAATCCTAGGGGTACAGTTCCTGTTCTATTGAACGAGGATTCCGGCGAAGTGTACCCTGATTCTGATCTGATTTTAGACTATTTAAATCTTGATAAAAGTGAGTCATCACTAAAAGAAATTGAAAGCTGGAGAAATGTTTTAAACGCAAGACTCATTCCGATTGGAAAACGAGCAGTTTTGAATGGGAGTAAAAAGTCCTTACAAGAACTGAAAGAGGTTTTGTTGGACATGGAATTACTATTAAAAATCAAGTATGAAATGAGTGAAGGCAGTTATGTCAAGACAGATGACAAACCGTGCACCGTATGGTTGTCAGGAGGGAAAGAACCAAATGTTGCTGATTGCAGTGTTTTTCCATTCATTTGGAGACTCCAGGAAGAGTTTCATTTGATTGACGAAGATTTTGTATTACTCCATGGTTGGCTACAGTCTTGTTCCAATTCACAATCATTTAAAAAGACGATCCAATCATCATGGTGGTGGTGGTGGTGATCATTTATGCTTGCTATTAAAATTCTTTTACTTTCTAGTTGCTCCTGTGCCAAGTAAGTTACCAAGTGCCTCCTTTCCCTTGGAATCTCCACCCACCATCCTTTCCATAGCAATCTTGGTACGGTTATCTTCAATTGTAATCACATATCCAGTTCGCTTGTCCTGTACCAACAAATAAACAAACTCGCCAGAAGGCATGTCATTACTCACTTCTGCAAATACAAATGCATTTCCGTTGGGGCCTTCTAGGTTAAATCTCACTCTTGTCCTCTTAGATCCAGTTTCCTCGTCAACATATTCCGTGTGTTCTACAAAGTTGCGCCTTCCTTCTCTAGTTCCTCCATGATCTCTTCCATATGTCTTAATTCTATCTCCAAATCTTTGCTTGATCATATTGTTTGATTTCAATTTTTCAGTTGCATTGTTGAACACGGTATTGGGTGACATTTTGGTGGGAAGGAGTTCTTTTCCAATGTAGAATGCACAAACACCAGCGAAACCAAGCATGGAGAGGTAGAGTATGCTTTTACCACCAGCCACTACTTTCTGCCCCGGGGTCAATACTATTTCATTTCCTTTCTTTGACGATGAGCTATCTTTCGGTGGCTCTTGAGAGGAGAACGTTCGGCGTAGCAAATGGCTGCATGGCACTGTGTTGGTAGTTTTCTGATGGTTTTTGGCAATCACTTGTTGAGCACGGTAACCATTCTCTCCTAATGTTAGTACAGAATAACGAGAATAACAGCCATTACAAGTTTGGATCGTAAATCGACGAAGCATGATGATAAGTGTAATGAATAAGTGTGATCGTTTGTTTGTCTAGATGTAAGTATCTACCATGTTGTTTGGAGCGTCGAGCGTCCGTTTCGTGGTTTGTGAACGCAAAAAAATGTATCTTTGTCAGGTTGGGAACCAACAAATGGCCCTCTTTTCTCGTCGGATTGTTTTCCTTTTTTGAAATCAATCAATCAATCAATCATTGGAACAACATATTTCCACCATAATGAATCGAAGCCACGCCGAAACGATAAGTACATCCTCTGACGGCGATGATCATGAAATCATCTCGTTGAATGACGAGAACGAGTAGCTTGACGAGATGACAGAAACAGCAGTACTGTGCAACAATGCTGATCATGATACTGGTGACTGGCGGTATCATGATCGTGAGGTTGGAAATCTTAAAATTTTGAACAGGATATATCTATCTAAAGCACATTCTGGAAATGATTGGTTTGCTCCATTGCGATCGAATGGAGTTGAATTGGAATTGATGGTCTTATACAAACAAGAGTAAATATACTAAAAGTTTACAGCAATCTTTTGATGGCTTGTGTAGCTCAGCTGGTTAGAGCATTTCATTCGTAATGAAAAGGCCCGTGGTTCGAATCCGCGCTCAAGCTATAACTTTTAGTCAATATTTATTGTTCAGGACTAGAGGGTGCAGATATTGTTTTTGCAATTTTATATCATTTGAATCACCATACAGTCTGCTTTTAAATGTATTCTAAACAAAATGGATGTTTATTTTGATATTTTCATCAAATACTTTCAACCCAGAGTAGCGTCATCGAAATGGTTCGCGTGGTTCGAGCCGCGCGCCGCTGCGTGTCTCCAAGTCAACTCACATTTTCAGATTTTTTGTTCTCTCCTTTCTCCTTTCACCATCCTTACTTTTTTTTAAATAATCCGTATGGTTTCCTTGCATCGACTAGCATTTGTCAAGTCAGCGCCCTTGTTTTTTCGTCGCCCTCCTTCAGTTCTCCCCCTTTTATCCTTTTCGTACGTAGCTTGTTCTCAGTCAAAAACAGCCCTTGCTCTCGGAAGAGATTCAGACTCTCAAGGAATGAGAAGCTTCACAGGGTATCTAAATGCAAATGATGCTTATCAACTAGACATTGATCTGTTCAACTCCTCGAAGTACACATTAGAACAGCTGATGGAACTTGCTGGATTAAGTGTGGCGGAGGCTGTGTACACTGTACTAAATGAGAAACAGAAGAGCGAAACTGATGAAAAACCAAGTATTTTAGTCATATGTGGTCCTGGAAACAATGGAGGAGATGGCCTTGTCGCTGCTAGACATTTGGTATTTTTCGGATTTAATGTTCATGTATTGTATCCGAAAAGGAGCAAGAGGGAAGAGCACTACGAAAAACTATTGCAGCAGTGTATGAATGTTGGTGTTACTGTTTTGGACGACGACAATAACGGCATCAGTGAGTACTTCAAGCAATATAGGTATGATGGGATAATTGATGCTATATTTGGTTTCAGTTTTACTGGTGTACCAAGACCGCCATTTCAGTCCATAATAGATGATATGAACCGCATGCAAATGGAACATGGCACCTTGATTTTCTCTGTGGATGTTCCCAGTGGTTGGAATGTCGATGAGGGAGATGTAGAAAGTATAGGTTTAGAACCTGATGTATTGATTTCGCTCACAGCTCCCAAGTTATGTTCTCAAAAATTTCAAGGGAGGCATTTTGTCGGTGGAAGATTTTTACCGAATGATATTGCCGAAAAGTATAATATTCGAATGCCAACTTATCCTGGAGTTGCTCAAGTTGTCGAATTGAAGTCAGATGAAAAATCACAACAAAGTATTGATGAAAAGGATTGGGCGGCAGAGTATGCCGCTTATTGCGCTGAGAAGGAGAAGAAGTTGGATCAAGAAAATGATGCTTCCAGTTCAACCGATGCGAAGGATGATGATTGGGCTGTACAGTACCATAACTATTGCGTAGAAAAAGAGGAAAAAATAAATGTGTTAGATAAACAAGACACACTCAAGGTCTCGGAAAAAGGAAGTTCAAATGGAAACTGGGAAGAGGAATATTCTCAATATCTTGCGGAAAAAGAAAGGGAAGAAAAAGGGTTATCATGAGTGTTGCTAGCAGGAGATTTGTTTCGTGTCTTGAATTTGCATAGGATTTAACATTATTACTGTTTCATAGATTTCATTTGGATCCATCTTTGATGGATGATTCACGAGTTTTGGCATCGTAATTTTTCTCATTTGTCATTGTTGTAAAAACATTCTGTTACTACCAAGCCTTGAAGGATAAAAAAGACGGAAAAAAATGAAATAAATTTTGCGTTTTGCACACTCTCTCCAAAACGGAATCAATCGCGGCTCCAAGTTTCAAACGATTAGAGACAACCAAAGAGATTCTTCATTGGTTCCCTTTATCCACATGAGTAATTCACTGGTGAATCTACCAGCCCCTTCGCCGATAAAGCGAAAACTCTGCTCCACCGCCGATAACAGCGACTCAAGGCAAGGTGTAAATCAATACATCCAAAAGCGCGTTAGCGGCTACCTCTCAACCGAACAGTCATACTTGAACGGAACAGTAATGTCCTTTCAAAATAATCTCTATCGAATCAAATACGATGACGGAGAGGAAGAGGATGTTCCGTTCAGAGACTTGAACGCTTCTGACGGACGGGACCTTGTTCGAATGCTCGATAACTATGCGCGCCACGTTTCTGTGCGAGACTGTGCAACTTCTTCTGAAAATGATGACGGTCCAATCGATCATAGTGATCAAATGCATGTAGTAGACTCTGTTCTAGACAGTTCTGATAAGACATTAGATACTGCAAATCTTTCTAAACTCTCGTCCTGGACTCATTCCTCTCTTCCAACAATGTTGTCATCCGGTACCACGTCCCTGAATGATTCCATCGACACCATTATGCAGCTGTGTCTTTTATTGGAGGAGACTGTAAAGGCAGGCATTCGTTTGGATTTGATTCGAGAGTCTCGTAGAGAATTCGACAATGGAAACACAAAGGTGCGTTCATTGATCAAATGAAATTCTTCTTCGTTTATGATATTCATTATTCTAACATTCTATTTGAATTTTGAAAGTACCCCGAGTCTTCCGAGGCCAAAGAACAAATAAAGTCGCTCCAAAATGCTATCGCTGCTGCAAATATATTATTTTCAATCATGAATACAGTCCATGATCCTAGAATTAGAAACTCATTTGATTATCTGGATAGTATAATCACCTTGATTAGAGTGGTGGTCAAAAAGCACGTGGTGGTTAGTTTGAGCCAAATTGGTCATTTTGGAGAATATAGGTGAGTTTTGACTCGAGAAAGACAAGATCTAAGAGCCACGATGTACTATGATGTTTCTTTAGGTCGTTTGTATTGATTAATTGACTTTTTTCGTCGTCTTCCGTACAGCTGTATATTACCTGATGCACCAGAATCCGTTCCAACGAGCAAGAAGCGGAAAGTTTCCATAAGTCCACCACCAGCGGTCAAGTCTCCTACAATGACCGCAAATTCTCCGCTGTCCAAATATCTCAAGCGTGTTTACAAGCTAATTCTTTCTAATACTCTTGTTGGTTCGTTTTCCAATCTCATGGAAACATTAGAATCATACATCTACGATGTACCACTAGACCCTGCTCCATTGTTGCAAATCGTTTCAGTTTGTTTATGCACTATGGATATTGTACTGAATGATATGAGCAATATCACAGAAACGCGTGTGATACAGTATGGATGCATGAGTGTTCTCACTAGGATCTTCGGAATATACAAATCTTTACGGAGAGCTATTCTCGATGAATTCTTAGGTGTGCTAAAAAATATTCCAAATGGAAAGAAGAACGGAAGGACGTTTGTGTTGAACACCGGAAGTCGTCATTTTATTGCTAATAGTCTGACCGTATCCAATGACACAGAAACAAACAATTATAGCGTAATGGTTCAAAATGTCAGTGTATTGATTTGTGATATGGTTCAATCTTGTGCATTGCGCCCACGAGATCCTGTGGTATATGACCATAGTGTTGAAAATGCGAATGGCGAAACTACACATACTGATATTCCAAGCTCTGCTCAGGTAACGCCAACTCATGACAGCACATCGATGGCACCGACCAATATACAAGATTCTATAGCAGTTTGTGTCCTCTTTACGAAGAATCTTTTACAAAAATGTTCCAAAAAAGGAGAAGAAGGCGGTGCATCCGAATATAGACCAGTATTACAGAACCTTGTTCAAGACTTACTGAAGATGCAACTCTTGTCTGAGTATCCTGCTGCAGAACTGCTTCTGCTCTCGATCACAAAACGCATATGTGAAGATTTGATTGGTTCCAGCTCGATCACCACCGCCACTGTAAATGTCAATCTCGAACCGACTTACCTGACAACTGCGATGGATACTTTAGGATTCATTACATCTGATATTTGCGCAAAAGTTGCTGCTGCAAAGGCGAATCCGCTTATCTTTCCGAAAGCCATCAATTTGTCCCGTCTTGACACTGTGTACAACGACCCATCCAATAGTGACAGTGAAAAGAATCGATGTTTTTGCGGTAGAGATTCATTCAATAATACGGACATGCTGGATTGTGATCGTTGTCATCATTGGTTCCATATGTCTTGTGTGGGCGTTGCAAAAGATAATTTGCCTGATAGTTACATTTGCGATGAATGTAAAATACAAGTGTTGGTAATACATCAGATAAATGCTCTTGTGACAACAGCAAAAAAACTGGATAAAAGCAAGGTAGATTTACCAACTGAACTCGGGCATGAAGATAAGGTTCACATAATGAGGACATTATTGCTCAATTTTCTTTCGCACCAAGTTGGTGTGACAAAAAGTATTTCTGTCGAAGCCGCCAGAGATTTTTTTCTTGCGAAGTGCATTCAGGATATTGAAGGAATTCAACTAAATGGAGATGTTGAACACGGTGTTCTATCGCAGAAAATGATGCAAGATCATTTACAGCATTTATGGCACAATCGTGAAACATATTTTCATAAAGCTTCAGAATACAGCCTAATGACAAACTTAGAAAGCACGCAACTGAATGATAAATGTGAATACTTGTCTCAAGAAGGAAATTCTAAGCTCATGCTGACTTTGATTGCATCAAAATCAAGTGTTGTTGCCATGTTTCCATATATCATTGGCGTTATTGTTAGACTTATGGGAGATGAAGGTGTGGTATCTTTGAGAAAGTTATCTGTCAAGGCATTATCTCAAATTGTGTATGTAGAACCAAACATAATGACCAGAACTCAGATACGTGATGCTGTCTCAAAACGATGTCATGATTCCGCGATATCCGTTAGAGAAGCAGCAGTTTCTTTAGTCGGTGCATATGTACTACAAAGTCCAGAACTGGCTCAAGTATACCATGATCCTCTACTAGCTCGATTGGGTGACAAGGGTGTCAGTGTAAAGAAACGAGTTGTTAAAATCTTCAAAGATTTGTTAGCCACTTATCCGTTATATTCTGGGCGAGCACGTGTGCTTACAACGTTTCTTGAGCAATCTTCTGATCGCAAAGAGGACGATGGGGTGCGAGATCTAATTCACGAAGCATTTATTGATCTATGGTTTTCAAGAAAAACAGCAAAAGGAAAGAAGGAATCTAAGTGTGATGCTATCGAGACTGCTAGACAAATGGTCGAAGTAGTCGCTGTGTCGTCATCGTCGGAGCACCTAAGTTTCTTGGTGCGAGAAATTATTCATGGTCAAAATGGGAAAGATGAAACAAAGAAGGCCTCTCACAGAAGAGTCGACGGGGCTTTTGCCGAAGAATATTGCATGGATGTTGTTGCATGTTTGATTGAAGATATCGTGACATTTGAAGGCAGCTCTGAGAATAGTGAGCACTCGGGTCGTGCTTTATCTGCGATGTTGACAACTCTCCATACATTCGCCGAAGTGCACCCATCTCTTTGTAAGCACTGCTATGACCCGCTTTTGCCGTATCTAAAGGCCAAGAACAATGTACCAAGGAAATATGAAGAACAAATAGTCTTCAATGTTTGCAAGATACTGAGCCACGTATCCAAAGTTTTGACTGGCGCGGAAATTCACAGACTTGGACTCAGTGATCTTCCAACAGATTTAGTATCTATTACAAAAATCTTTCCACCAACGGCATCAAGTGCGGCAGTAGAAACACTCGCGTCTTTTAGCATCCGTGAAAACTCCGATACCAGCGGATTTGCAACATGTCAATTGATGAAACTTGCGCACCTGTTTTATTCTTACTTGATGAAAATAAAAGATACAACAGATGATTTTTCCAATCGAGAAAAAAACAATATTTACAGGGCTCTAAATATCTTAGGATGTATTTGTCGGTACAACAGTAGAGAAGAAGACTATATTCCAGATGATTTTGAGGAGTTTGAAGCTGTTGATACGTCTCAACTCACATGGAAAAATCTTCCTTCATCTTCCTTTGCTTTGTTCCAGATTTATCTGAATATGGCTGAAGTAACCATGAAATGCAAGGCTTTGCGTGCGATGGCAAGTATTTTTGCAACTCATCCACGGATTATGCTCGTATTCGAGGAGAGCGGAGCTCTCAGCGAAATCATGGCAGAGCAAGCAGATCCTATCCTTCAACTGGAATCCCTAAAATGCTGGAGAGAAATTTTGAATTACGAAGAGAGGCGCGTTGAAAGTGGCGAAGCTAAGCGACAGATGGATTCTAAGGATAATATTACTGTCTCAAAAAAGGTCTCTGGGGATCAGGACGGAGATGCAAGCTTGATCGGTGCGTGCTGTATTCAGCACTCACAGAGGTTGTTCGCCATGACTTCGAATGCTGACGCCAACATTCGGCTGAATGCTTTACTCCTAATTGAGACTCTTCTTCGTCAAGGGCAACTGAATCCAATGAAAGTAATCCCGCATCTTTTTGCGCTACAAGGTGACATTTGGCAACCAAGTATTCAGGAAATTTCAGTGAAGCTTCTCATGGACGAGTGTGAACGGCGACCTGAAATAGTACGCCAATTGTTTTGTGAGGGAATCAAAAGTTGCTTCTATTTTCAAAATAATGTTTACAATGATTTACACACACCAACAGCATTGTTGACGCAAAAGAATGAGAAACATCTTAGTCAGTGTATTTTTGATCAGGTCTATGTGGAAGTCATACGTAGCTCCCGAACGCACAGTAATCGAGTAATCAAATGTCTTTTTGGTCTGTTTGATGGATACCACAATAGACGAGGACAAACAAACGAAACGCATTTTTCAAAATCACTCAGATTACTATCATTTGCGTCAGAAGTTTTGGCATACTTACCTTACAATCACTTAGGAGATGTTCTCTGTATCCTGCATACCATTTCTAGTATTGTTGGTATAAAGGGAAGCGAAGTGTTATCGAAACTGTCAGAGTGTTTTTCCTCGGTAGGTCTTACTAATCGAGAAGGAGATTTAGAGGACAAAGATGTGATTGAAAAATCAGCTGCAAAAAAATATCCAAGCAAATGCAAAGAATTGGAAGTACTCAGGAATCCTGATTTTGATTGTGAGAATTTCATGGAACTTTGTGCTGAAGCATCATCTCTAACTTTACTTCTTCGAGTTGGAGCATTTCTAAGGTCGTCATATGCAGGCGCTACTATTGCTCGTGTAGCAGAGTATCATCCAGGAGAAAAGGAAAGGCCTTCTGATCGCGGAGTGACTCGATTGTCTACTGGTTCGTCATTGTTTTCAAGTCGAGTACAGCACGATTCGAGTATGAAAGACTCTTTAGATATAGACTCTGCGATCCGCCAGTATGCAGAATTTCGTGTAATGATGAGGAACAATCAAACTAACTTTCCTATTGTATCTTCTAGTGAGCAAAACTAAGACGGACAAAGAGCAAAACTGTGAAGACTGAAGACTTTGGGGGCGTGAGTGAATCTAAGTAGTAAAAGTAAAATAATGTCATTTAGGGGCTAGTGCTTTGTGTAAAAAGACTTCAATTATTTTGTGAGTAGAGTAGAAAATAGAGAAGAAAATGCGAAGTAAATACTCATGGTTGCATATGTTTACGTACCAAGCTAACAGGAAGTATGTCTTTTCTACTCGCCATTACTCATTGTACCCTGTATGCAGTCCTTGTCCAAAGCACGCAAGGCAAAACTATCTCAGACTACCCGAACTGCAAAGTCCCAAAACCAAATTTGATCGGAGATGGAGAATGCTTTAACTTTGGAGAGTACAATACTGTTGATTGTGGTTTTGATGGCGAAGACTGTTTAGATTTTAATGACAAATATCCTGAATGCACAGTGGAGTTTGCTAACTTTATTGGTGATGGGAAGTGTGATGAAGGAAAATATAATACAGTCGAATGCGGATCTGATGGGGGCGACTGTGATAAGTTCAACAGGTATCCGAATTGTAACTTGGGATATGATTCTTTAGAAAACGCAATATGTGAAAAGCTATACAATACTCCTGAGTGTGGATTTGATGGAGGAGATTGTGTAGCATTCAACCAAAAGTATCCTGCGTGTGATGTAGATTTCCCTCAGAAGGTGGGAGACGGTGTTTGTAATGGTGCTTCGTACAATACAGAAGCATGTGGTCACGATGGTGGAGACTGCAGTAAAAACGGAAGTACGTTCTGGTGGAATGTGCTTATAATCTCTCTGGTTGGGGCTCTTGTTCTTATAATTATAATGATTTTCCTCAGGCGACAATTCTCAAACTCAAACGAGGATGATGTTATCCTTGTAGATTCAAGTTCAAGTCCTCGAACAGCCAAATCTACAGTACCTCAACCCCAGACATCTTCGAATGTCAACAGGACGCCCAAAACGGCTGAAGAAATCAAACAATGGCGTAGAAATAATTTTAATTGGGACAGTGGCTCTGGTTCTGACGATCAGATGGAATCAGCTTTTCGTAAGAAACGAACACGTCAAGGATCATCATATAAAGGTCAAGAAGTTTAATTCACAGTTTTCAAGTTACGGATAAGGGGCATGTTAAAAATAAGTTTTATAAGATATGAATTATTTGCAGTGACACTAGTTGAACCATGGATAGAATACTTCTCAAAACAACGGAATTAACATGCGAAAGGAGATCCACGGTCTCTCCAATCTACAGCAATACTGAACACACTTCCAAGTATACCAAAGATTAGAAATAAAAGTGAGAATATCACCAATAGAAATGAAAAGAAACTACGTGCAGAAACATCAGTTCCGAGCAGAAAGAGCGGTGATCCTATCATTTTCCGGTATAACACAGCGGGCAACAATAAAGTCAAGGGTACTGAAGTTGAAGCACCAATCAGGGCTACCAAGTCCGAGAAAAACGGGACAGAATTGGCGATTAAGTAAGATGAAGAGATCACCGAAATCGTCAGCAAGGCCCACCTCAATTGATGCTTTTCATTCAGCCTAAGAAACCGTACCCTATGCAGTTTCAGCCTATCGATAGAGCTACACAGAGCTTGAGCATTGATTGAAAAACTAACTGCCAAATGAAGCCAAAGCATCAAACCAGCAACTCTTCTAGCAAGACCACCTTCAATGGCATCAAATAAAAATTCTGGTGGGTTCGGACCCGCAGCTACACAGACTATAGCATAAATGGTTCCAAAACTTACTAGAGAGATACCGAGTGATTTCGGTGCCTCGTTCCGATCTTTAAATTCATGACGTATATTCAAAAACAATTTCTGAGAGCCAACAGAGAATCCAATGGCCGATATTGCTGCAGACTGCCGTAAGAAGTTTGCGGTCGTCGAATGATTTGAGAACGTATCATCGTCGTGTTCAAGAAACCTCACTCGATCATTTCTATGTACCGCCAATAAGCACAGAATTACAACCACTGCCAAGGAGAGGATACTAATAATACTAACAATACGGCCTAAAGATGCCATGGTTGGCAACTGGCTGATTCCAAACATTAAAATGTTGGCTATTAGCCCTGCTACTGGCAAACAGATACTTTCACCCGCAACAGCTTTGACTGCATGCGACATTACGAGAATGTAATTTCCAAGGACTAGAATAAGATTGAGATAGTAAATTGAAAGCACAATGAATGTTGCATAGGAAGATCGTGATGGATAATCAAAAAGTGCGTACGTTATGCCAATAAAGTCGAATGTATGGGCATTGTCAACATCATTTCTGCTCTCCTGGCTGCCATGATTGAAGTTAGTATGTGTTTGATGGGATCTTGGCATACTTAAATCTAATTCCGAGTCTCCACCATCATTTAGTACTGGAACATTTTCCGGAATTTTAGAAAAAGTGGAGATATCGTTGTGAATCGTTTGATAAGAACTTGCGTTGGCCAGCTTTGCTTCTACAGAATTAGCAGCTTCATTGAGAATGCTTCCTGCATAAAAATTTATCGGAATGTTCAAAACTAAAAAGAACAAACCAAATGGTAGTCCTAGTACTTTCATGCTATAAGGAAGAGCTAGGATTCCAGTTCCCATGCAATCTGCCGCTAGCAGTGCGGCACCAGATAATACAGTTAAGTCATTTGAAGATAGATCTACGTATGTATGTGAATAGTCATTAGTTTCGTCTTCTAATACAGGCCTTTCCCATGATTCTTTTCTATTTGTTGACGTGAGCTCCATCCGTTAATGAATGGACAACGAAACAGGAAGCTTTGTAAATAATAAATAAGGAGTTCAAAAAGGAGAAAGTAAATGCAGACGAGATAGTCTCGCTCAGGGAGACAACGGCGTGCATGTAGTTGTTCTTTATTTTTTTATAAAACTTTACCGAAGATCAATCGAGTCATCATGGTTGGTTACGACCGTTCCTAATTCGACTTCTTCGGCTACTATTCCATTTCCTCCCAAAGCCAGTTTCTCTAACTCCACTTCTTGTTTATGTAATGTGGCTTCCAATTCTTGGAACTTGGTTTTAAATTCGGATACTTGTTGTTCTTTCCGTTTCAATTTCATCTGAAGCGCACCGCTCAGCTCTCCAAAAGCAAGAGCATCCGATTCAATCTTTTTGAGTTCGTTGTACAGCAGAAGACGTTCGTCTTCAGCTGTATTAATTCGAGCTTCCAAGTTTGAAATTTTACTATCGAATTCTTTCTTGGACAACACGGTTGCAGAGGTGCTATTACGTCCTAAACTGCGCGAGCTGCTGAATAAATTCAAAGGGCTAAATGATGATGTTGCTGAAGTGACACTTTCATCGTCGTCATTCTCGTGTCTTTTCCTTAAATCCTCTTGAGATAATCCAGCCTTTTCAACTAGCTCAGAATAAGTTTCACGGTATTTTTCAACCTGTGAAATCTTAGCATTTTTTTCTTCGATCAAAGCGTCTAGTAGCGTTGAAAGAGTGTCACGATCAACTTTCACTCGGTCAAATTCAGCAATTAGTTGACTTCGTTCTTCTAGGTCTCTCGCCATTACTGAATTCATCTTCTTCACTGCATCAACAGTCTTCAAGGTTTTTTTCGTCTTTTCCATAGCTTTTATTTCATCATTCTTTATTCTTAAGCGTGTTTCTAAATCCTTGGTAATCTCATCGAACAGTACAGAATCGGCTTGAATTTTTTCAACTTCCTTGCATAGGTTGGAACACTCTGATTCGCGTATAGAAAGATGTTTTTCCAAAGAATCTAGTTTTTCCAAATAATAATTGGATGTTACGCCTCCAGCGATGGGAAGTTTGATACTTCGGGATTGACTGGTTTCGCGACTTAGCGTTGGTCGGACAGACGTTTGATTTCCATTTCGTGAAGCTTCGGACATTTCTTTCAGCTCTTTTTTCAGTCGAACGATTTCTTCTTCTTTCTTCTTCAGATCTTCACTCAGCATATTCTTCATATACATTAACCTTGAAGAATCGGTTTCATGGCGGTGTAGCTGCATGGCAATATTATCACGGTCTTCCTCACAGTCTTGAATGGCAAAAGTCATTTGCATCAACTTTTCTTCATAAATATCTTTCACCATTTCATATGTTTCTTGATTTAGAACGGGCATATTAAAGTTGGATGCATCCAATTCATCGTTCTCATCATCAGACTCGTCTTCCGTGTTTTTATTGTCCATGTCTGCTAATGCCATGATTTCGTCTCTGGCTGCCTTCAGCTCATCCTCGGTCCATTCGAGTTGTCGCTGAGTATCAATAACTCTATCATCTGCTTTTTCAAGAGCCCTTTTGAGTTTCTTTATCTCAAGCTTGGCCTTATCTAGCTCCATAATCAAAACATCAGAGGATGCATCTTTGACTATAGAGCTCTCAATAAGTGATACATCCATACTTTGTGATGAAGATGCACGAGAAATACTAGATCTCAATTGATCAAACCGTGTCATCTTTTGTTTCGGTGTAGTCATGGATCTGGAGTGGTTCGATGTTCCGTTGGACCGGGAATTAAGTCGATCTAAGTCTGCCACTGAAAGAGGAGATCCAGCGTTACTGGTCTTTTCAAGGGGGAAAGGCAATGTCGAATTTTTTCTTGGTGTGGAAGGGGAAACACTTGGAATATCCAGATCAACGTTTTCTCCGTTTGCTAAGGCAACTAATACATCATGAGTGAAAATGGTACCTTCCGGGTCTAAGACCACATCTTTTGGTACCAGTTTCCGTGCCCTCAAAAATTCTTTTGCAATAAGCTTCAAGTTCTCCCTCAAAGCAGTAATAATCTTAGATCCTGCATCCATATTCACAACTGCTCTATTTTTAATGTTTTTCGCTCGATTTGCATAACGCAAAGTGTTCAGGGACTCGTGTTGATTACTAGAACAAGGAGAAATACATGCAATCATAAGAGTCTTATGATTTCCTCCAAGTGAACCTCTCAGTAAGCGAGTGAGTTTAGAATCACGGTATGGAACGAAAGAGGAATCAATATGATGGTCAGACCCTGAACCATTCTTCTGATTGGCCAACGCACTGATGACATTTCCTAGTACCAATAGTCCCTTATTGATATTGATTCCTTCTTTTACTCCTTCCTCAGACGCATGGTTTGTTCTTTTCATTCGTTCCGATCCAGCCAAGTCAACAAAATGGAACTTGGATCTTTTGGTGATTGTTTGAATAACAGCTTGATTATCCGCAGGGTTCAATGTTGCAGTTTTCATGCATTGTTCCACCATGACACTCATAATGGCATGACTCCTTGACGATGATTGATTCATAGAGGTAGCTCGTGTCACTCTTCGGAGCATACCACGAGTGAATTGCATCAATGCTTCTTGTGCATCTCTGACAAGTTCCGTTTTCGCATTCAAGACTTCTGGTTCTTCAGAAGAATCACGGATTTTCAATCCTTCTTTACATTCCGGATGCAACAAATCACGGATACTTTCACCGTATAATTCGAGAAATTGTACAGATACAGAATATGTGAAATCTCGTTCATCGTCCAGACGAGTTTCTTGTTTCAAATCGTCAAGTCTAGCAAATAAACTACTAATGGCACGGGGTATTAATCCAGCCTCACTACCATCTTCTTCAGGGTTCATTTTAGAGCATATATCTGAAGCAGCATCCATCGTTCCAAGCATGGTATGCGTTTTTCCTGATCCAGTTTGACCATAAGCAAAAATGGTGGCATTGTATCCCTCCAAACAGGCATCCACCAGAGGACGCACAGAACGAATGTAAATCTCATTTTGTGCCGTGGTGCCACTGAACACATTATCGAATGTATAAGTGTGACGGTGCGAATCAAGTGAATTATGAATCGGGGGTTCAATTTTTATCGATTTCGGAGAAAGGAATGTGACGCACGATGCCTTCGAGGATTGTTCGAAGGGAAGGAATGGCCGACAACGAATGCTGACCTTGATGCAACTGTCGCCAG
>Ga0213868_10002779_pt1 | contig 16617 bp, 15 predicted proteins | sample PICome_9_FD_160087 | JGI IMG/M metagenome (GOLD analysis project Ga0213868, IMG submission 160087) | Coastal seawater microbial communities near Pivers Island, North Carolina, United States - PICO127 | ecosystem: Environmental > Aquatic > Marine > Coastal | place: USA: North Carolina...
TACTATGTACACTTCATTTCTACAAACATAAGTATCCTTATGACACAAAAGAGTTAAGTGCTCCAACTACGAATACTAAAAGGATCCAAAGGGCAGATCCAGATAATACAAGACCTTTTGATGATGCTTAAAATACACCAAACCACGACCAAGCAGTAATAAGAAGCCAAACTAAAACAAAAAACGAAAAAGCTTGTGTAAAAGCGAATGCTTCACCATAATTTTGAAACCATCCGCGCTCAAAAAAGTAACGTGTTACCGGATCTCGAAAAATACGTTGTTGTGGAAGATACCACATAATACTCATTATAACTACACAAATAATACTATTTGGATGATAGCCAAGCCAATGAAGAATCTGCACTCCCATTGGTCCGAAAATTGGGAAACTATAAATAATCAGAATAAGAACAAATCCTCTAATTATCTCTTTCATAATTGTCACAAGAACTTGTTCAGTAAACGATGTTGGTCGTGAACGCGGACGCCGAAAGTTAGATACTTTTTGGCTTGATTTTAAATTCCAAAAGTATTGAATGGATTTATAAAGATTTTGAATTGTTTCCAAAAAGAAATAAACGAAACGAACAACAAGCTCAATGTTTAATTCAATAAACAAAAGAAAAAAATCACCGAGCCAAAAAAGACGATTTAAAAGAAAAGCAAAAAATCTCTTCATATAGATATAAAGCGGTGGAATGACTAACAGGGGATTTTCTGTTGTTTTTCGGGTTATTAAAATGTAGTAAACCCGTAAAGCCTAAGAAAACGGCACATTTTCATAGGGGTTTTTTAGAACCCCTATGGAAAGATTTACATACTCATTTAAACATTTTTACTGCTTAAATGTTGGCATTTAAGTTTATCCAAATTTACCTGATGTAGATGCAATTACAAAGGCTGCGTATGTAAGAACAAATCCAACAGAGAAGTGTGTAAGTCCTACAAGACGTGCTTGTACAATTGAAAGTGCTACTGGCTTATCGTTCCACTTTACAAAGTTTGCGAGTGGAGTACGCTCGTGTGCCCATACAAGTGTTTCAATAAGCTCTTGCCAATATCCACGCCATGAAATAAGGAACATGAATCCTGTAGCATAAATAAGGTGTCCAAAAAGGAACATCCATGCCCATACTGAAAGACTGTTCATCCCAAATGGGTTATATCCATTAATAAGTTGTGATGAATTAAGCCAAAGGTAGTCACGAAGCCATCCCATAATATATGTCGATGATTCGTTAAACTGAGCAGAGTTACCTTGCCAAAGTGCAAGGTGCTTCCAGTGGAAGTAGAATACTGTCCATGAAACTGTGTTGAGTTCCCAGAATACTGCGAGGTAGAATGCATCCCATGCTGAGATATCACAAGTTCCTCCACGTCCTGGACCATCACAAGGGAAACTGTATCCGAAATCCTTCTTATCTGGCATAAGCTTTGATCCACGTGCATCAAGAGCTCCTTTTACAAGAATAAGTGTTGTAGTGTGAAGTCCAAGTGCAATTGCGTGGTGTACAAGGAAATCTCCTGGTCCAATTGGAAGGAAAAGAGAGTTACTTGAACTGTTAATTGCTTCAAGCCATCCTGGAAGCCAAATTGATTGACTTGCTAAGTTAGCTGGGTTTCCTTGTGATGCAAGAAGTACGTCAAATCCGTAGATTGATTTCCCTTGTGCAGCTTGAATGTATTGTGCGAATACTGGTTCAATAAGGATTTGCTTTTCTGGTGTTCCAAATGCTTGCATTACGTCATTGTGTACGTAAAGTCCAAGTGTGTGGAATCCAAGGAAAAGTGATACCCAACTAAGGTGTGAAATAATTGCTTCTTTGTGCTCAAGCATACGTGCAAGCACGTTTCCTTCATTTTGCTCAGGATCGTAATCACGAATAAAGAAGATTGCTCCGTGTGCAAATGCTCCACACATAATAAATCCAGCAATGTACTGGTGGTGCGCATAAAGAGCAGCCTGCGTTGTAAAATCTTGTGCAAGGAACGCATACGGCGGAAGCGAGTATGTGTGTTGTGCAGTAAGAGAACAAAGTACACCTACTGAAGCAAGTGCAAGACCAAGTTGGAAGTGGAGTGAATTGTTCACAGTATCAAAAAGACCTTTGTGTCCAGCTCCAAGGTTTCCTGCTGGTGGTGTATGTGCTTCAAGAATTTCACGCATACTGTGTCCAATTCCGAAGTTTGTACGGTATTGGTGCCCTGCAAGAATGAATACTACCGCAATAGCAAGGTGGTGGTGTGCCATATCTGTTAACCAGAGGCTTTCAGTCTGTGGGTGGAAACCACCTAAGAATGTAAGAATAGCTGTTCCAGCTCCTTCAGATGTTCCGAAGATGTGGTTTGCTGTATCTGGGTTTTGCGCATATACAGCCCATTGTCCACTAAAGAATGGAGCAAGACCTGCTGGGTGCGGTAATGTTGTAAGGAAATTATCCCAACGTACATGTTGTCCACGTGATTCTGGAATTGCAACGTGTACAAGGTGTCCAGTCCATGCAAGTGAACTTACACCAAAAAGTCCAGAAAGGTGGTGGTTAAGACGCGATTCTGCATTTTTAAACCATGAAAGTGCTGGTGCAAATGTTGGTTGAAGGTGTAACCATCCTGCAAAGAGGAAAAGTCCTGCAACAAAAAGAAGGAAAAGAGACCCGTTATAAAGATCACCGTTTGTTCGCATCCCAATTGTGTACCACCATTGGTATACACCAGAGTACGCGATGTTTACAGGCGCACTCGCCCCACCACGTGTGAATGCTTCTACAGCTGGTTGTCCGAAGTGTGGATCCCAGATTGTGTGTGCAATTGGACGTACGTGAAGTGGGTCTTCACCCCATTTCTCAAAGTTACCTTGCCATGCTACATGGAAAAGGTTTCCCGATGTCCATAAGAAAATAATTGCAAGTTGTCCAAAGTGTGAAGCGAAGATCTTTTGGTAAAGCTTCTCTTCTGTCATACCATCATGCGTCTCGAAATCGTGTGCTGTTGCGATTCCAAACCAAAGACGACGCGTTGTCGGATCTTGTGCTAATCCTTGACTAAATTTAGGGAATTTAGTTGCCATAAGTCATGTCCTCCGCGGGTTATCCGACTGCAATAATACGCGCTAAGAAGAATGACCATGTTGTTGCAATTCCACCTAAAAGGTAGTGAGCAACACCAACGGCACGTCCTTGTGTAATACTTAAAGCGCGGGGTTGAATAGCAGGCGCAACTTTAAGTTTGTTGTGCGCCCATACGATTGATTCAATAAGCTCCTGCCAGTATCCACGTCCTGAGAATAAGAACATAAGGCTAAATGCCCAGATAAAGTGGGCTCCTAAGAAAATGAGTCCATATGCAGAGAGTGCTGATCCGTATGATTGGATAACTTGAGAAGATTGTGCCCAAAGGAAATCACGAAGCCAACCATTAATAGTATTCGCACTTTGTGCGAAGTTACCACCAGTAATATGTGATACTCCGTTGTCTGTAACACTTCCCCAAACATCAGATTGCATTTTCCAACTGAAGTGGAAAATTACAATAGAAATACTGTTGTACATCCAGAAAAGACCAAGGAATACGTGGTCCCAAGCTGAAACCTGACATGTTCCTCCACGTCCTGGTCCATCACAAGGGAATCGGAATCCAAGGTTTGCCTTATCAGGGATAAGACGCGAACTACGTGCGAAAAGTACACCCTTAAGAAGGATAAGTACTGTTACGTGAATAGTAAATGCGTGAATATGGTGTACCATGAAATCTGAAGTACCAAGTGAAATTGGCATCATTGCGATTTTTCCACCAACAGCCACGATATCACCACCCCAGCTTGCACTTGTACTTGCACCAGCTGTTGGAGCTGTAAGCTCAGGCGCAAGTGCGTGTGTATTTTGCACAAATTGTGCAAAAATTGGTTGAAGCTGAATTGCTGTGTCAGAGAACATATCTTGCGGACGACCAAGGGCACTCATTGTATCATTGTGGATGTAAAGTCCGAAACTGTGGAAACCAAGGAAAATACACACCCAGTTAAGGTGTGAAATCATTGCATCACGGTGACGAAGTACACGATCAAGAAGGTTGTTGTAGTTGTTTGTTGGGTCGTAATCACGAACCATGAAGATAGCCGCGTGCGCAGCAGCTCCACAAATACAGAAACCACCAATCCACATGTGGTGTGTAAAGAGTGAAAGTTGTGTACCGTAATCAGTTGCAAGGTACGGGTAAGGTGGCATTGCGTACATGTGGTGCGCTACAATAATTGAAAGCGATCCAAAAAGTGCAAGGTTAATTGCAAGTTGTGCATGCCATGAAGTTGTAAGAATCTCATAGAGACCTTTGTGTCCTTCACCAGTGAATGGTCCTTTGTGTGCTTCAAGGATTTCCTTCATGCTGTGTCCAATACCCCAGTTTGTGCGGTACATGTGCCCAGCAATAATAAAAAGAACTCCAATAGCAAGGTGGTGGTGTGCTGTATCTGAAAGCCAAAGACCTCCAGTTACTGGGTTAAGTCCACCACGGAATGTAAGGAAATCTGAATATTCTGTCCAATTGAATGTCCAGAAAGGTGCAAGTCCTTGTGAGAAACTTGGGTAAAGCTCAGCCATGAGATCACGGTTAAGCATAAACTCGTGTGGAAGTGGGATCTCTTTTGGATCTACTCCAGCATCAAGAAGTGTATTTACTGGTAACGCAATGTGAATTTGGTGACCAGACCATGAAAGACTTCCAAGACCAAGAAGTCCTGCAAGGTGGTGGTTCATCATTGATTCAACATTTTGGAACCATTCAAGTTTCGGTGCAGCCTTGTGGTAGTGCCACCATCCAGCAAAGAACATAAGTCCTGCCATGATAAGTGCACCAATTGCTGTACTATAAAGTTGAAGTTCACTTGTGATACCGCTTCCGCGCCAAAGTTGGAAGAATCCAGAAGTAATTTGCACTCCTTGGAATCCACCACCTACATCACCGTTAAGAATTTCTTGACCTACGATTGGCCAAACTACTTGTGCACTTGGTTTAATGTGAGTTGGATCACTTAACCAAGCTTCATAGTTTGAGAAACGTGCTCCGTGGAAGTACATTCCACTAAGCCAGATAAAGATTACACCAAGTTGACCGAAGTGCGCACTAAAAACCTTACGAGAAATATCCTCAAGGTCTGTTGTGTGACTATCAAAGTCGTGTGCATCGGCATGGAGATCCCATACCCATGTTGTTGTAGCAGGACCTTTTGCAAGTGTTCGTGAGAAGTGTCCGGGTTTCCCCCATTTCTCAAACGAAGTTGGTACTGGGTCACGATCTACTACAATCTTGACTGCCTTTACCTCGCGTTCTGGTGGGCTAATTGTCATTAAAGTTTCCTCGTTATTTCATAAATTACTTTTTAATAAAAAAGCAATGAGTGCGATTTATGGAAATCGAAAAGATATAATCTTTTTTTAATTTCGCATAGAAAAGCAAGCCTACTTCAAAAAACATTAAAAAAAATGTTGGAATGCAATGGTATTAAAGTATGGTAATTTTATTATGCCTTGATTTACAAGATCTGTCACTGCCAAAGGGACAATTTGTGTGTTTATAGAAATACTTTTATTTCTCGATATAAAAAGAAATATATTGCAAAACCTTATAAAATAAGGCATCATACTATTCATATTAGAGGGCCTGTAGTTCAATTGGTTAGAGCGCCGCCCTGTCACGGCGGAGGTTGCGGGTTCGAGTCCCGTCAGGCCCGAAAGAACAAAAAAAAACATAACAAATAGCGTGAAGCTTTTGCTTTTTTTTCCTATAATAAAAATGTCGCCTCTATACCTTATTTTTCGGTAAAATACTTCTTAAGGAGGAAACACATGGCTACATCTCTTTTACCTTCAATTTTTGTACCTCTTGTAGGTTTAGTTTTCCCTGCTGTAACAATGGCAGCTCTTTTTCTTTATATTGAGAAAGAAGAAATTAATTAATCCTGTTCTTGGATAATGGTACGTAAATAAAATATATATTTGGTATTTATTTTAATCGTCACTTCTTCCTAGTTGGTAAACAAAAAAATATCTAAAAAAGATGTTCACGTTTCAAACGTTTCCTTTTTTAGAGCCAATCTTTAAAAAAGACATGCTTTAGATAAAACAATGTTCTTTAGATTTTAGTCTATTGTTTCTTTCTTTTAATTTTTAATGTCTTAAATTAACCTCATTATTGCGGAGTCAAACATATGAATCTTGAATTAATTGGTCAACTTGTAAGTGTTGCTCTTGTTGTAGGAGCAGGCCCAATTATCGTTGCAGCTGTTTATGCACGTGGTGGTAACCTTTAATTAGTTACATATTTTGTACAAAAGTGCTAGATTCTGATTTTTCTATGCGTTTTCTTTTGTATACTACCTTTTTTAACAAGTATGCCTTTATCTGATACACAAGTTTTTGTTGCTCTTTTTGTTGCACTTATTACAGGTATTCTTTCAGTACGTCTTGGAGTACAACTCTATAAGTAAATTGAAAGTTTTTTAAGTGATGTAAATCTCTTCTCCGCATGTCTTCACATGTATAGGGAAGAGATTTACATAATGTATTTTGTTCGATAAGAAAAAATATAATTGTCTAAATAGAGTACATTTGCTACTCTAGTAGATAGAATATATCGGAGTGTAGCGCAGTTTGGTAGCGTACGTCGTTTGGGACGATGTGGTCGCAGGTTCGAATCCTGTCACTCCGAACCCTCTTACAAAAGTAATAGATAAGCATATATACCATGCGTCCTTAGTTCAGTTGGTAGAACGCAGGTCTCCAAAACCTGATGTCGTAGGTTCGAGTCCTACAGGGCGTGAAAAAAAAATCCCTTGAGGAAAGCCTTGTTTCACAATATACACAATGCTACACTGGGAGTGGAGAGATGACTGAGTGGCCGAAAGTACTTCATTGCTAATGAAGCGTACGAGTAATCGTACCAGGGGTTCGAATCCCCTTCTCTCCGAAAGGTTTAAACAAATTCCAAATTCTTTAAAGGAATATCTTGACGGTAGTACTATCTTTTCAGTATCCTATATGTATACAGTGAGAACATAAGAGATAACTCTTCTCTTTTCTTGTAAATATAGATATTCAATATGTACTTCTGGAATGAAGTAGTGAATGCCATTAATTATATATCTTCGTCGAGTGAAAACGAAGATGAACATTTCTATAGCTTATGACTCGAGTAAAACGTGGGACAGTTGCCCGTAAACGCCGCAACAAAATTTTAGATCTTAACCGAGGGTTCCGTGGATCGCACTCTACTTTATTCCGTACTGCAAATCAACGTAGTTTAAAGGCACTTTCATCATCATACAGTGATCGACGAAAGAAAAAGCGCCAATACCGTCGTCTTTGGATTCGACGTATTAATGCCGGATCACGACCTGCAGGTTTTTCATATAGTCGTTTTATCCATGCATTAAAGACGAATCGTGTATTATTAAATCGTAAAATGCTTTCACAACTTGTAATTTTACATCCAACAAGTTTTAATGCACTTACAACAACAGTAAAAGGAAAATAAATTCTTTTTACCTCAAGCCCTTTTACAAGGGCTTGCATCTATGTCTTATTTTTGGTATTGTATTGTTACGGAGAGGTGTCAGAGTGGTTTAATGTATTGGTCTTGAAAACCAATGTAGCGCAAGTTACCGTGGGTTCAAATCCCACTCTCTCCGAAAAAAAATAAAAAAGTTTAAAATAACTTGATCAAATTTTGATTTGTCTGCAAATATCAGATATAATAAAAATGCTAGTTCATCCTTTAATTTGATCTGATTGGAGATTTTCTCATGCCTCAACTTTTCATTCTTGGACGTTTACCGGAAGCGTACGCTCCATTTGACCCGCTCGTGGATGTACTCCCGATTATTCCGGTTCTTTTCTTACTTCTTGCTTTTGTTTGGCAAGCTTCCGTAAGTTTCCGTTAATTGCCAAAAGTAACACTTCCAGTGTTACTTTTATTTACCTCGCTCATTGGAGAAAGTAAAACAATATGCTTACGTTAAAAATTCTTGTTTACACAGTAGTTATCTTCTTCATTTCGCTTTTCGTATTTGGGTTCCTTTCAAATGACCCAGGACGTAACCCGAGTTCGAAAGATTTTGAATAACAGCTTATACGTTTATATATTAGTATAAACTTATTTTTGTCTCTTCTACCATCACTGAATGGTAGTATCCAAACACCCGTATTTTTATAATCTCTTCAATTTATATTTGAATAGAATCGAAATACATTCTTTTTGTTAGGAGGATACCATGAAGGATCTTACAATTTATCTTTCAACAGCGCCTGTACTTGCTACACTTTGGTTTAGCTTTCTTGCAGGTCTTTTGATTGAATTGAACCGTTTTTTCCCAGATGCACTTACATTCCCATTATTTTAATGGTTAATCGCTTGTAAGTCCTTTGGGCTGTGCACAAATTCTATTTTTATTTTGCTTTTCATTAAGCAAAATAAAAACAGAATGATTCTAATATAACCTGAATAGAGTATGACAAGTTCTAAGAAACAAGCTTGACATTCATGACAGAAAATTGTACTGTACTATATACATATCGCCGGGATAGCTCAGTCGGTAGAGCAGAGGACTGAAAATCCTTGTGTCACCAGTTCAAATCTGGTTCCTGGCAAACAAACGTAAAAAAAGTTTCAATAAATCGCTTGTCAGCGAAGTTGAACCTATGTACAATATTTAAAAAGGTGTTTCACTTTAGTGAAAATCCAACACATTTATAACGAGTAGATTTAGAGATTATGGATTCGTGTTCTTCATAAATAAAAAATTATGTCACCGCAAACTCAAACAATGACTCAGTCTGGATTCAAGGCTGGAGTTAAGGATTACCGTTTAACTTACTACACTCCTGATTACCAGGTGCAAGCAACTGATATTCTTGCAGCATTCCGTATGACACCACAACCAGGTGTACCTTGTGAGGAGTGTGGAGCAGCAGTAGCAGCTGAGTCATCAACTGGTACATGGACAACTGTATGGACTGATGGTCTTACTCAGCTTGACCGTTACAAGGGTCGTTGTTACGATCTTGAGCCAGTTCCAGGTGAAGATAACCAATACATCGCATACATTGCTTACCCAATCGATTTATTTGAGGAAGGGTCAGTAACTAACCTTTTCACATCTATTGTAGGTAACGTATTTGGTTTCAAAGCACTTCGTGCACTTCGTTTAGAAGATTTACGTATTCCAGTAGCTTACTGTAAGACTTTCCAGGGTGCTCCTCACGGAATCCAGGTTGAGCGTGATAAGTTAAACAAGTACGGACGTGGTCTCCTTGGATGTACTATTAAGCCTAAGCTTGGACTTTCTGCTAAGAACTACGGTCGTGCAGTATACGAGTGTCTTCGTGGTGGTCTTGACTTCACTAAGGATGATGAGAACGTAAACTCTCAGCCATTCATGCGTTGGCGTGACCGTTTCCTTTTCTGTGCTGAGGCTATTTACAAGGCTCAAGCTGAGACTGGGGAAATTAAGGGGCACTACCTTAACGTAACTGCTGCTACATCTGAAGAGATGATCAAGCGTGCTAAGTGTGCTAAGGAATTAGGAATGCCTATTGTTATGCATGACTACATTACTGGTGGTTTCACTGCAAACACTTCACTTGCACTTTACTGTCGTGATGAAGGACTTCTTCTTCACATTCACCGTGCAATGCACGCAGTAATTGACCGTCAGCGTAACCACGGTATTCACTTCCGTGTACTTGCTAAGGCTCTTCGTCTTTCTGGAGGTGACCACCTTCACTCAGGAACTGTAGTAGGTAAGCTTGAAGGTGAGCGTAACGTAACTCTTGGTTTCGTTGACCTTATGCGTGATCCAATCGTTGAGAAGGACCGTGACCGTGGAGTTTACTTCACTCAGAACTGGGGATCTCTCCCTGGTGTAATGCCAGTAGCTTCTGGTGGTATTCACGTATGGCACATGCCAGCTCTCGTAGAGATCTTTGGTGATGACGCTTGTTTACAGTTTGGTGGTGGTACTCTTGGACACCCATGGGGTAACGCTCCAGGTGCATCTGCTAACCGTGTAGCTCTTGAGGCTTGTACTCAAGCTCGTAACGAAGGTCGTGACCTCGCTCGTGAGGGTGGAGATGTTATCCGTGCAGCTTGTAAGTGGTCTCCTGAGCTTGCAGCAGCATGTGAAGTATGGAAAGAGATTAAGTTCGAATTCGATACTGTAGATACTCTCTAATCAGTAACCTTTTATATAAGAATGTAATTCTTATATTTAAGTCTTTGTGCCCTAGTACGCAAGTACTAGGGCACCTATTCCAATGCGAATAGACTATTCATCTATTACCGAGGTATCATATCATGGTTGAAACACTTCTTTCTGGAATTGTTCTTGGACTCATCCCGGTTACTCTTTCTGGGCTCTTCGTGACAGCCTACCTTCTGTACCGTCGTGGAGATCAATTAAATCTTTAAGATTATTGATTTTCAATATAAGCATTCCATGCGCCACGTGCGGGGCGAATCGCAATGGTTGCTGTTGCAGCTTATACAAGGAACGCCCCATCCCACTGGCCATTTTTTATTATAATAACGAAAGATTTACTCTATTATTGATCTCTACTCTATTGATTTATATGGAACGAACCCAGGGATAATCCATGGGTTCGTTTGATTTATGCATTAGAAGTTCATTTCTGAAAGTTGTACTTTCTCGAATTGCTTCTTCTTAAGAACAAGGAATACTTGTGCAATAAGAACAAAACCAAGGAAAATAATAAGACCTTGAAGACGAGCTGGGTTTTGGAGTACAATTTCTGTTTCTCCTTGTCCGAAACCACCTACATTAGGGTTATTAGTTAATGGTTGATCTGCTTGTACTGCGTGCCCTACAGCTACAAGAATATCTGGACCAGTTGGGATTGCTGTTGTTGACTTATCCCCAGTTGCAGATGTAATAATAATATCTACACCTTTATCAGTTGTATTAATAGCACTTACTGTACCAGTAGCTGGTGAGTTGTATACAGTGTTGTTACTCTTTGTTCCATCTGGATATACTTGCCCACGCCCACGGTTACCACCAAGGTAAATTGGGTATGTAAGGTAGTTTACATCTTTAGATTTCGATGGATCTGGAGCAAGAATTGGGAAAACCATTTCACTGTACTTTTTACCAGGAACTGGACCTACAATAAGAATGTTTTTCTTATCTTCACTGTACGGTTGGAAATAAAGTTTTCCAACTTTCTCTTGAAGTTCTGCAGACATACGCTCAGGTGGTGCAATTTGGAATCCTTCTGGAAGAATAAGAACAGCTCCAACATTTAATGGACCTTTTTTACCGTTTCCGAGAACTTGCTTCACTTGCTGGTCATACGGAATCTTTACTACAGCTTCAAATACTGTATCTGGGAGTACAGCTTGTGGTACTTCAATATCCACTGGCTTTTGAGCAAGGTGACAGTTTGCACATACAATACGACCCGTTGCTTCACGTGGGTTTTCATACCCATTTTGAGCATATACTGGGTAAGCATTTGCTGATCCTGTGAATGTGAGCATGAACGCTGCAGCTACAGTCACAAAAAAGTTTTTGTTATTCATAGTAAACTCTAATGAAAAATAATCTGAAATTTCCTTTTTACTGGGGCAGAAGGACTCGAACCTCCGGATAACGGAGCCAAAAACCGTCGCCTTACCACTTGGCTATGCCCCAAACTACAATATATTATGAAGGGAGGTGACAAAAAAGTCAATATGTTCCCTCTTGAATCAAAAAATGGGGTATACAGCAATCAAAAAATTAACACATACCCCACTCCAGACTCATATAATACATTTTTACTATCTTACCAACTTGCTTTACGTACTCCTGGGAGTAAACATTGGTGTGCCATTTCGCGTAACACATGACGTGAAAGCCCGAAATCACGGTAATATCCTTTTGGTCGACCTGTTTGTACACATCGGTTATGTAAACGAACTGGGGCACTATTACGTGGCAATGTCTGTAATTGGCGATGAATTGTTACTACTTCACGAATTGAACCTGCATTACGAAGATCTTGCTTAAATTGTGCACGTTTCTGTGCATATTTTTGTACAAGGCGTTGGCGTTTTGTTTCACGCGCAATCATTGATTTTTTTGCCATATGTCAAAGAGATTAGGGAGGATTAAAATAATTTGCTCAATCTACTTTTTGAGCAAACGAGTTCGTGTTTTGAAACACATAGAATTCTTTATAGCTACTTTAGCATATTTTTATTGGTTCGTCATCTTTTTGTCTAAATTGATTTGTGTTCTGTAAGGTTAAAAAATAAAAAAAATGGAATAAAACTAGATGGTATTTGGTAGGAATATTTCCTACCAAATACCATTCATTAGCGAATACGAAGTATTATGTACTTAATAAATTGCTTTGATGAAGATTATTTTGCTGTTTCAAGGAACATAGCTGTGTAAGCTGTAATTCCTTCTTTTAACATCTCTTCAGATTCAGGTGACATAGCTTTAGACTCATTAACTGCACTACTAAATGCAGGCTTGTTTGTCTTCATGTACTCACGAAGTCCTTCAAGGAATGGACGAACTTGTCCTACCTCAAGTTTATCGAGGTATCCTTTTGTTCCTGTGTAAATAGTTACAACTTGCATGTCTACTGAAAGTGGAGCTGATTGCGCTTGCTTAAGGAGCTCACGTAAACGTACACCACGTGCGAGTTGATTTTGCGTTGCTTGGTCAAGGTCTGATGCAAACTGTGAGAATGCCTCAAGCTCTGCGAACTGTGCAAGTTCTAACTTAAGTGTTCCAGCAACTTGCTTCATTGCTTTAATTTGAGCTGCTGAACCTACACGTGATACTGAAATACCAACGTTAATTGCTGGACGAATACCAGAGTTAAAAAGGTCAGCTGAAAGGAATACTTGCCCATCAGTAATTGAAATTACGTTTGTTGGAATGTATGCAGCTACATCACCACCTTGTGTTTCAATAATCGGAAGAGCTGTCATACTTCCTTCCCCTAATGATTCATTAAGCTTCGCTGCACGCTCAAGAAGGCGTGAGTGAAGGTAGAATACATCTCCTGGGTACGCTTCACGACCTGGAGGACGCTTAAGGAGAAGTGACATCTGACGGTATGCTTGTGCTTGCTTTGAGAGATCATCATAAATGATGAGTGTAGCACGCCCTGAGTACATAAAGTACTCAGCAAGTGAAGCACCTGTATATGGCGCAAGGTACTGAAGTGTTGCTGGTGCATTTGCATTCTCAGCTACAACAATTGTGTACTCCATTGCTCCAGCATTTGCTAAAGTTGTTACAATTTGTGCTACTGATGAAGCTTTCTGTCCAATTGCAACATATACACAAATACAGTCACCACCTTTTTGGTTAATGATTGTATCAGTTGCTACTGCTGTTTTACCAGTTTGACGGTCACCAATAATTAATTCACGTTGTCCACGTCCAATTGGAATCATCGCATCAATTGATACGAGACCAGTTTGAAGTGGCTCATATACTGATTTACGAGCAATAATTCCTGGTGCAGGTGACTCAATTAAACGAGTATCTGATGAAGGGATATCACCTTTACCGTCGATTGGGCGAGCTAATGCATCAACTACACGACCTAAAAATGCTTCTCCAACAGGAACTTGTGCAATTTTTCCAGTTGCTTTTACTGCATCACCTTCTTGGATAGAGAGTCCCTCACCCATAAGTACAGCACCAACGTTATCTGATTCAAGGTTTAATGCAACACCAATTGTTCCATCCTTGAACTCAAGTAATTCACCAGCCATTACTTTCTCTAATCCGTAGATTCGAGCAATTCCATCTCCAACTTGAAGTACAGTTCCAACGTTTACAACTTGCGCTTCTTGCGTGTATTGCTCAATCTGTTGACGAATAACGCTACTAATTTCATCTGGGCGAATTTTTACCATGTGATCCTCGGTTCGATTCAATCTTTGGGATTAATTTTTCACAAATTGGTAAGCTTTTACGACTCCTTCTGGAGTTCGAAAATGAAGCTAACCGCATAGAGGGAAGACAATTCTAGTTGTCTTCAAGAGTGTTGAGTAAATAAAAATATGACCCAATCTCTTAGGAAAATTGCTAAATGGTTCTCTCTTAGAGTGAACTATTCATAAGGGCAATTTTCGCATCAATGTATTTACGTTGAAGTTTATCATCCATTTTTGAACGGATTCCTTCAATGGCTTTTTCAAAAGCTACACTAATAAGTTGTTGACGGAAAGTGTTTACAACTTTCTCTTCTTCAAGGCGAACTGTTTCTTCTTTAAGATCATCAAAACGTTGGTGAAGTTCTTCATAACGCTTTGTTTCTTCAAGACGAAGAGCTTCCATTGTTTTCTGTCCTTCGCTTTGAATCTCTTTTACTTTTTCAGCAGCAAGAGCAAGCTCAGATTTCGCAGCATCAAGTTCTAATTGTGCTTGCTTAAATCGGTCGTCTGCACTACGGAGACTGCTAAGAATTTTCTCTCGTCGAGTGTCTAGGATAGATGTTAATGTATCCTTTCCAAGCGAAAAAACGAGTGGAAGAACAACAGCGAGGTTGAGAATGTTAGTTTCAAGAAGATTCGTATTGAATCCGAATCCTTCTGCAAGTGATACCATTCGTGTGAAACCTCCAGGTAATTTGGAATTTATAAAGTAGAAAAGTGTCACACGTTTAAAGTGTGTATGCTTCATCTACAGCGTGACTCAGATTTGTTTCTTAATTTAAAGATGAAGTCTGAATCTTAAATAAACTGCCCGAATCGTATTAATTACAGATTCGGGCAGAAAAACATTTCTTTTGGAATTTCAAAAAATGAAATTAAGAAACGAATGGGTTTGCAAACATTAATGCTAATGCAACTACAAGACCGTAAATTGTTAACGCTTCCATGAATGCTAATGATAAAAGAAGTGTTCCACGGATTTTTCCTTCAGCTTCAGGCTGGCGTGCAATACCTTCTACAGCTTGACCAGCTGCAGTACCTTGACCAATACCAGGACCGATAGCTCCAAGTCCGATTGCTAAACCAGCTCCAACTACAGATGCAGCACAAATTAATGGGTTCATTGTATGTTTCCTTTTTATAAGTTGCTTATGCAATTGCAGAATACCAGGTTTCTAGGCTTTTTGAAAGTATGTTTTAATTTAATCTTTAAATTGTCTTGCTAAAATAGAATAACTTGAAAAAATGAGTTTATTTATAAATTCTAAAGAGACCCTCAAGAAGAGAAAAATGAAAAAGACTTAGAAAGATTGTTTTGATGTCTGTTCAAGTTTATGTAAAAGATCAAGGGCGAATAAAATCATTCGCCCCATCGGTAATGCTATCCCATGTAAAACTTATATGTATGCATGGACATGCGGAAATATTGAAGAGAACAAGAAGGATTAGTGCCCTTCAAGTGCTTCTCCAATGTATGCTCCAGCAAGTGTTGCAAAAATAAGTGCTTGAATTGCACTTGTAAAAAGACCAAGGAAAATAAGCGGGATTGGAATCACAAGAGGGACTAATGATACAAGTACCGCTACTACAAGCTCATCCGCAAGAATGTTTCCAAAAAGACGGAAACTTAATGATAATGGCTTTGTGAAATCCTCAAGAACGTTAATTGGAAGAAGAATAGGCGTAGGCTCTACATACTTTCCAAAATACTCTAATCCTTTTTTCTTTAATCCTGCGTAGAAATACGCCACTGATACTAAAAGAGCAAGTGCTACTGTTGTATTAATATCGTTTGTTGGTGCCCCGAGTTCCCCATTTGGAAGTTCAAGAACTTTCCATGGGATAAGTGCACCTGACCAGTTTGAAACAAAGATGAAAAGGAAAAGTGTTCCAATAAATGGTGTCCACGTTAAGTAGTCTTCTCCAATCTGTGTTTTAGCAATGTCACGAATGTATTCTACAACGAACTCAGCTAAGTTTTGCCCTCCTTCTGGAACAGGCTTTAATTCACTTGTTGTTACAAGTGCAAATGCAATTACAAGTCCAAGTACAATCCATGAGTTGATTAATACTTGACCGTGCATTTGGAACCCACCAAGAGTCCAATAAAAATGTTGACCGATTTCCACGGCAGAAATATCGTATAAGAAATTCATCACCTTTCTCCATGCTTTGATGTCTCACACCGATATCATACCTCATTTTTTCGAAATAACCATGCTGATTCTATTTATTTCAAAAAGCAAATAAAACTTTTGTTACAAATATATTACTTACACATGTAGATAAAAGGATAAAAAATATCTATAAATTATATTTTTGTGGCTGGGGGGATTCGAACCCCCACGCAGTATAAGCTGCAGGAGATTTTAAGTCTCCAGTGTCTACCATTCCACCACAGCCACAGTCAAAGATAAAAAATTGGGCCGAACTGGATTTGAACCAGTGTAGGCAAGCCAGCGGATTTACAGTCCGCCCCCATTAACCACTCGGGCATCGACCCATTGATGCGAAACCCCACCGTTGATGGGACATGTCTTAGAGAGGACTCGAACCTCCACGCCGTAAAGCACAAACCCCTCAAGCTTGCGTGTCTACCATTCCACCACTAAGACATATTCATAGTGTACAGGAAAGACTTAAAGAGTTCAAGTCTTTCTT
>Ga0213868_10002787_pt1 | contig 16600 bp, 16 predicted proteins | sample PICome_9_FD_160087 | JGI IMG/M metagenome (GOLD analysis project Ga0213868, IMG submission 160087) | Coastal seawater microbial communities near Pivers Island, North Carolina, United States - PICO127 | ecosystem: Environmental > Aquatic > Marine > Coastal | place: USA: North Carolina...
TAAACTAAATTTCATTTTTTATATGTTTTGATTCTAATTATAATGTACAAAAAAGACGCCAAAGTTGGCGTCTTTTTAATTTTTATAAGCTTGGACTAAAAATTAGTTTCCTGCCATTGCTGCTCTAGCTCCACCTTGAGCAAAAAGAGGACGCATTCTGTTACGTTGCCCATCAGTAAACATATACATGCAATTATCATATGTGTAATCCATATAATTCATGGTCATGTCTGCAGTTTTGCAACTTACAGATGGGAATGCAGGACAGCCACCGTTAGAAGAATTTGAAGATGGAGTATCTGCAACAAAATCATCTTGACGACATCTACCATCACCCCAAATATGGCGTAAATTTAAATAATGACCTACTTCATGAGTGGCTGTTCTTCCCGCTCCATAAGGACCACCAGTGTTGCCAAAATAATCTCCTCCTAAAACAATACCGTCAGTTGTTAGGTTACCGCCAGGAAATTGAGCATATCCTAAAATACCACCACCAATATTACAAACCCAAATATTCATATGAGTATTTGGAGTTATTGGAGGGTAATCAGCTTTTACTGAGTTGTTTGTTCCCCAAAACGACTTAGGATCGTCATGTCTAAAAGTACCTGCTAAACTAAATTTAAATCCAGCATCTGCAGCATCATTAGCAAATGTAGTTCCACTAGGGAGTTGGTCCGTATTTTTGTCTCTAAAATCTGCATTTAAAGTAGCCATTTGAGTTGTTACTTGCTCATTACTAATAGTCTTAGTACTAGCATCGGGATACACAATATGTATATACACAGGAATATCAATAACACCCATATTATCTTCAATAGGATCAACATCAACATCGGCATCACCACCGCCGCCACCGCCACCGCCTGGTTTTGTAGGTTTTCCTTTGCCTGCTATAAATTTTCTAGTATGTAATTCGATATTATACATTTTTTTAGCTAGACCTTTGTTTTTGTTAAGTTGTCTGTTTAATACAGTCATTGACGCACAAGATTTACTGGCATTTTTTTTGTTATCCGATTTTGCAGCCTCATCACTGTCTGCATCAGTATAAACATAAAAATCGCTCATGTCAATTTGTTGTTCTTGCACGATTTCATTTTTGTCAGCATCACATGCAGTGAATAGAAAGGCTAAGGCAGCCATGCTTAAAAGTAATTTTTTCATAGTTAATATATTTGAGTTAGTCACTGCGGAATATATAATTATTTAATAAAAAAAACGAGGAATAGTTAGTTTTTTTATTAAATAATTATATTAAATATGGAAAGATTGGTGTTTTTAGTGATAAAAAACCAATATGTAGCGTAAAATAGTTCAGCCGTGAAAGTATTTCAAGACAGCATCATTTTAGCTTTCTTAACAGCTTCAATAAATGTGTCAATTTCAGCTTTAGTATTATAAAATGCAAATGAAGCTCTCACTGTTCCAGGAATTTTATAGAAATCCATAATAGGTTGTGCACAATGGTGTCCGGTTCTAACCGCTATACCTAATTTATCTAAAATAGTGCCAACATCGTATGGGTGAATGCCTTTTAAATTAAAAGAAATTACGGAGGTTTTATGTTTAGACGTACCGTAGATTTTTAAACCTTCAATTTCCAATAATTTGGTGGTACCATATTCCAGTAATTCATTTTCGTAAGCTGCAATATTTTCAAAACCAATACCATTCATATAATCTATAGCCGCTCCAAAAGCGATACCTCCACATATATTTGGCGTTCCGGCTTCAAATTTATGAGGTAAATCTGCATAGGTGGTTTTTTCAAAGCTTACTTCAGCAATCATTTCTCCACCACCTTGGTAAGGTGGTAATTTTTTTAACCATGATTCTTTTCCGTACAGCATACCAACTCCTGTTGGGCCGCATATTTTGTGAGCAGAAGTCACATAAAAATCTGCATCTAAAGCTTGAACATCTGGTTTGATGTGCGGTGTAGATTGCGCACCATCTATTAAAACAGCTGCGCCTATTTTGTGCGCTTCTTCAATGATATATTCAATAGGATTTATAGTTCCTAAAGCATTTGATATATGATTAACAAAAACCAGTTTGGTGTTTTTAGATAACAATGTATCAAATTTCGACATGATGAGTTCTCCTTCTTCATTCATAGGAATGACTTTTAGAGTTGCTTCCGTACGTTCACACAACATTTGCCAAGGCACAATATTACTATGGTGTTCTAAAGCGGAAACTATAATATCATCTCCTTTTTTTAAAAGAGAAGAAAAACCATTTGCTACCAGATTAATGCTGTGTGTAGTACCTGATGTGAAAATGATTTCATGTGAAAACTTTGCGTTAAAATGTGATTGTATTTTAAGACGCGCCTGTTCGTATAAATCTGTGGCTTCTTGACTTAAGGTGTGTACACCACGATGAATGTTGGCATTATAATTTGAATAGTAATCTACAATAACATCAATTACCTGTTGTGGTGTTTGTGAAGTTGCAGCATTATCAAAATATACTAAAGGTTTGCCATTGACTTTGCGAGAAAGAATGGGGAAGTCTTTTCTTATGGCTTCTACGTTGAACATAGCATTTATGTCTAGCCCCGATTGAGGCATTTGTTGGAGCTCCTCGCCGAGAGCGACTGCTGAAAGCGGGATTAGCTTCAAATTAAATTTTTACTGATACTGAAACCAGTTCAGTACTAAAGGTCAAACCCAATATTAACACCTAATTTGTTGGCGATAATATTGGTGATACGTTGTTTTAATTCGGGTATTTTAACCGATTTAATCACATTATTACTAAATGCATACATTAAAAGTGCCTTGGCTTCCTTTTCTGGAATACCACGTGAACGCATGTAAAACATGGCGCTTTCGTCTAGCTGACCAATAGTACAACCGTGTGAGCATTTTACATCATCAGCAAAAATTTCTAATTGTGGTTTGGTGTTTATAGATGCTTTATCACTTAGTAAGATGTTGTTATTAGCTTGAAAAGCATTGGTTTTTTGCGCTTCTTTATCAACCAAAACTTTACCATTGAAAACGCCTGTAGAACTATCAGCAAAAATGCCTTTATAGTCTTGGTGACTTTCGCAATTTGGTTCTATATGGTGTACCAAGGTGTTATGATCCACATGTTGTTTGTTGCCAATAATAGTGATGCCTTTTAGTGTAGAATCGATACGCTCTCCTTCTTGAAAGAAGCTTAAGTTGTTACGCGTTAATTTACCGCCAAAAGTGAAGGTATGCACTGAGGCTAAACTTTCTCGTTTTTGTTTGATAAACGTATTATCTATCAAAGATGCATTTTCGTTATCATTTTGAATTTTATAATAATCGACAATGGCACGTTTGTTAGCGAAAATTTCGGTAACACTATTTGTTAATACAGGGTTGTTTGTTAAGCTCTGATGACGCTCTAAGATTTGCACATGTGAATTCTCTTCAACTACAACTAAATTACGTGGTTGTAACATGGTAGCAGATTCATTTCCTGTTGAAAAATGTAAAATTTGAATTGGTTTTCGTACAATTTTATTTTTAGGAATATGAATGTAAGCACCTTCACTTGAAAAAGCTGTGTTTAATGACGATAAACTATCCTTTGTCGCAGCTTTATTGAAGTAATTTTCAATAATTAATTGGTATTTTGGTTTGTTTAAAGCTGATGACATCAAACATACATCTATCCCGTCGTGTGTAGTTTGAGATAAATGAGACGAGTACTTACCATCAATAAAAATGATTTTATAGGTATCAATATCGTGGATAAAATACTTTTTTACATCCTTATACTCTAAAGCATTCTCTTGTTTTGGAAAAACGCTATAATCTTCTTTTAAAATACTGTTTAGAGACGTGTATTTCCAATCTTCTTCTTTTTTTGAAGGAAAGCCTTTTTCTTCAAATACTTTTATAGCATCAGATCTTACATCATGAACATATCCATCTAAATCGACATGGTTTTCAAATGCTAAAAATGATGACACTAATTTTTCTTTTAAATCCATTGGTTTCAGTTTTCAGTCGCAGTCTCAGTTTTCAGTTAAAAGAAAACCCAGAAAAAACTGTGTACTATTTTTAAAATTTCGAGTAATCAGTTTTGAGTGAGCTACTGCAAACTGCCTACTGCAAACTTTTTTACGCGTTCACTTCTTCTTTAATCCAATCGTATCCTTTTTCTTCAAGCTCGTGAGCTAATGCTGCAGTTCCTGATTTTACAATTCTTCCATTATAAATTACATGAACAAAATCTGGAACGATATATTCTAACAAACGCTGGTAATGTGTTATTACAATAACAGCATTGTCTTTGCTTTTTAATTTATTAACACCATTCGCTACAATACGAAGTGCATCAATGTCTAAACCAGAATCTGTTTCATCAAGTATAGCTAATTTTGGTTCTAACATGGCCATTTGAAAAATCTCATTACGTTTCTTTTCACCTCCAGAAAAGCCTTCGTTTAAAGAGCGTGATAAAAATTTTCTATCAATTTCTAATAACTCTGATTTCTCACGAATCAATTTTAGCATCTCTTTAGCAGGCATATCTTTTAAACCTTTTGCTTTACGGGTTTCGTTTATGGCCGTTTTCATGAAGTTTGTTACAGAAACCCCAGGAATTTCTACAGGGTATTGAAACGATAAGAATACACCCTTATGAGCGCGTTCTTCGGCAGCTAATTCTTCAATGTCTTCTCCTTCAAAAATAATATTACCATCAGTAACTTCATATTCCTCTTTTCCGGCAATAACAGATGCTAATGTGCTTTTTCCAGAACCATTCGGTCCCATAAGAGCATGAACTTCACCTGGTTTTACCTCAAGATTAATGCCTTTTAGAATACTCTTACCTTCAACACTTGCGTGTAAATTGTTTATTTTTAACATGCTATTGATTTCCTAATTTAAAAACTTTATTTTCTTCTTTTGAGACAGGTTTTAAATCTAAAATTTCAATAATTTCAACCTTGTTCTCCCAAAGAATTTTTTCGTCTTTTTGATTTGTAATTTTTCCTCGTATTTCAACCTGAACCATATCTGTCGGTTCAGACTTATGTTTTTCAGCTTGTTTTTGAAGCTCTTCTAATTTATCGGTAATTAAAACACCATAAATTTCAGAATTTGTTTGAAGAACGGCAGCACCATCATAGTAAACAAACTCACCTTTTAAAAGTGTAAGTCCATCACTTTGTTTTGCAGTTCTTTCTTCACTACCATTGATGATAGTTTCTTCTGAATTTTGAGATTTCACGTCTTTTTTACAGCTTATAAATGCTGAAAGAGACACAATTAGAATTAATACTTTTTTCATTTTTATTAATTTATCCGACACTTCCTTCTAAACTTATTTCTAATAATTTTTGTGCTTCCACAGCAAACTCCATTGGAAGTTTGTTTAAAACTTCTTTACTAAAACCATTTACAATTAATGCAATGGCTTTTTCGGTATCAATTCCACGCTGATTACAGTAAAAAATTTGGTCTTCACCAATTTTACTTGTAGTCGCTTCGTGTTCTATTATTGCTGTTTTGTTTTTGGCTTCTATGTATGGGAATGTATGTGCACCACATTCGTTACCCATTAATAAACTATCACACTGTGAAAAGTTACGTGCATTTTCTGCTCTTGAGTTTATTTGAACCAAACCTCGGTAACTGTTCTGAGATTTTCCTGCTGAAATTCCTTTTGAAATGATAGTAGACTTCGTGTTTTTTCCTAAGTGAATCATTTTAGTTCCTGTGTCGGCTTGCTGATAGTTGTTTGTTACTGCTATTGAGTAAAACTCACCAACTGAATTATCGCCTTTTAAAATACAAGAAGGGTATTTCCAAGTTACTGCAGAACCGGTTTCGACTTGTGTCCAAGAAATTTTTGCATTTTTCTCGCACAATCCACGCTTGGTTACAAAGTTGTAAACACCACCTTTGCCTTCAGCATTTCCGGGATACCAGTTTTGCACTGTTGAATATTTTATTTCAGCATCATCTAAAGCAATAAGCTCTACAACGGCTGCGTGTAATTGATTCTCATCTCTACTTGGTGCGGTACAACCTTCAAGATAACTTACATAACTACCTTCATCAGCAATTAATAAAGTTCTTTCAAACTGACCAGTCCCTGCTTGATTAATTCTAAAATATGTAGACAATTCCATTGGGCAACGAACGCCTTTTGGAATATAACAGAATGATCCATCACTAAATACAGCAGAGTTTAATGCCGCATAAAAATTATCTTTTGTAGGAACAATGGTTCCTAAATATTTTTTCACAAGTTCTGGATGCTCTTTAATAGCCTCCGATATACTCATGAAAATAATACCTTTTTCTCCTAATGTTTTCTTGAATGTAGTTGCCACAGAAACAGAATCTACAACAATATCCATAGCAACATTGTTCATCTTTTTTTGTTCATCAACAGAAATTCCTAACTTCTTATACATCGCAAGTAAATCTGGATCTACGTCGTCTAATGTTTTATTAGGGTCTACAGCTGTTGGTGCAGAGTAATACGCTATGGCTTGAAAATCTGGTTTCTCATAATTAACATTTGCCCATTCAGGCTCTGTCATATCTTTCCATACTTTAAAAGCGTCTAATCTCCAATCGGTCATCCATTGTGGCTCTTCTTTCTTTTTAGAAATGGCACGGACAATATCTTCATTTAAACCATTAGGAAACGTTTCTGATTCTATATCGGTATAAAAACCGTATTCGTATTCTTTAGTTTTTAGCTCTTCGCGTAAATCATCCTCGGTATATTTCGACATAATGCTTTCTGAGTTTTATAGTGAAAATGATTCGCCACAACCGCAAGTACGGTTAGCGTTAGGGTTATTAAAAACGAAACCTGTTCCGTTTAATCCACCTGAATATTCTAATGTGGTTCCTATGAGGTATAAAAAGCTTTTTTTGTCAACTATAATTTTTACGCCATTGTCTTCAAAAACTTTATCACCTTCTTGTTGTTCTTTATCAAAATCTAAGTCATAAGATAGTCCAGAGCAACCTCCGCTTTTAACACCTACACGTACATAGTCTGTAGTTGCATTATAGCCATCATCAGTCATAAGCTCTACCACTTTCTTTTTAGCCGTTTCAGAGACTTTTATCATATTATTTCTTTATTAAATTTAGTTTCGAATCAATAATTTTATTAAGACAGTTTCTAAATAGAGTACAAATATACGATATAAGTCAATGAATATTGAATAACCTAACATTATATTAATATATAGTTTGATAGGTTTTTCTTATTAATTCATGAGGTACTCAAATAAAGGATGTTACCTTTTGGAGTTTGATTTTTTTAAGGAATACTTTGGAAGATTAAGCAATTCTTTCTTTTTAAAGTATTGAATAGATTTTGTCGTTTTCCCTTTGATAGACTGAAGTTATAGAGCCATCATATTGAGATTTAAAATAACTCTTGCAGCATTTACATATGAAATCTGGAGTATTTGCGTTAGCTTTATTCAAGCGTAAATAATTATGCCCATAAGATGAGCAAAATATTTTAGATGTTATTCGGATATTCATAAAAAAACTTTTTGACAAGGCTAATTTAATAACAAAAAGTTAATTAATAGATGAATAACGCAATATTTCGATGAAATGCACAATGATGTAGGATTAATCTCTTTTAATTATTGTTTATAAAATCATAATCCGAAAGAGTTAGTAAAAAGGTTTTTAAATCTGCTTTATCTTTATCTGTTAATCCAACGCCTCCTTGTTCTACTTTTTTCATTAGAGGATCTATAGTCGAAGAGTTTTTTAAACCGTGGCTGTAGTGGTTAATAACATCGTCTATAGATGCAAACCTGCCATCGTGCATATATGGTGCGGTAAATTTTAAATTTCTTAGCGATGGTGATTTAAACTTCCCGTTATCAGCAGGGTCTCCTGTTACAGATCCTAACCCTAAATCGGCAAACGTTTCATCTAAACCATTGTTATGAAATATATTGTCTGTCCAAAGTGGATTTTTATCGCTTCCATGGCAATGAAAACAATCTCCTTTTGCTTCATCCATAAATACATTAAAACCGTTAAGTTCTTCTGGACTTAAATTGAGTTCACCTAAAAGAAATTTATCAAATTTTGAATTAGCAGAAATTAAAGTGCGTTCAAATTGTGCTATAGCTTTGGTAACTAAACTAGAGTCTATATTTGAAGATCCAAACGCTTTTTCAAATAAAATAGGATATTCTGCATGTTGTTGTAGTTTTGATTCCACATCAGCCCAATTGCTTTTCATTTCAATAGGATCGGTAACAGGAACAAAAGCTTGATGTTCCAAACTAAACGTATTGCCATCCCAAAAGAATTTTTCATCATAATTCCAAGCCAAATTAAAAAGAGGCATAGAGTTTCGATTGCCAAAAATGCCATCAACACCATCGCTAAATTTGTCTGAATCGGTAAAAGCATTATCTGGAGCATGACAGTCCACACATGCTAATGTATTGTCAATAGATAAAATAGGATCAAAAAATAACTTCTTCCCTAAAGCAATGCCTTCAACCGTTTGCGGATTATCAATTGGAATTACGGGAGCTAATATGTTATCCTCAAATAGTTTTGGGATATCAAGGGAACTTGGGGTGGCGAAATAGCGTTCAACAGATTCGTTGTCGCATGAAAAGCAAACAAAAAATATGATGATAATATGTACTCGCCATGTTTTCAATAGATACTATTTATTGGTTAACGGATTCTAAATTAAACACATTCTGACCATTTTCATACATCATTATTTGAGCTGATGAATTTGGCATTAGCATTTGGTTTAACACATTTAAATCCCAAGTATTTGGGTTTTTAAACCATTCAGAAATATTCATTTCTATATTAAAAGTAGCATTGTTTGTAATGTTAACAGCTCCTAAATCAACTTCAAAAAAGGTATCTTGAAATACTGGTGTTGCCCCAGAATTGTCTACCGCTCTAATGGTATGATAGGCATATCCTGTTTCGGTTGTGGTGTTATCAATAAATTTGCCTTCTAATTGCATATAATGATAGCCGCCACCCAATATTCCTGGAACATTCCAGGAAACCGAGTTTAAATCGGTATAGTTTTCGTTGTAATTATCATCATTATCAAAACCAAATGTAAATGAAACTTTGTTGTAATCTCCATCTGGAATTGCGGTAATGGGTGTGAATGATTGATTGGTGTTATTGGTTACATCTACTAAATTATATCCATCTACAATAAAAGTCTCACCACTTGATTTTTCAAAGGTTATTTTCGAGATGAGATAACGTAATTTGGTAATACTTAAATCTTCACCGTTCGCATTAGTATAAATTATGCTATTGAAATTTGTGTTTGAAACTGCTGTTCCATCCCAATTATGAGAAAATTTAAATGTAATTTGAACTTGTGAAACGTCATTATCTTTATTACAAGACGTAAACATAAATAGTACCAGAATAATGAGGATTATTCTTTGCATTAATTTAATTTTAAAATTAGTAAATCACTAAAACCTTTATTTTCTAGGATATCTATATCGCTACTACTAGACTCTCCAACGGCTATTACTGTTCCATCATTCAATTCAACAGCATCGTATGCAAAATCAATTTCAGATCCGCCAATGTTTTTTTGCCATTTTAATTTGCCATTACCATCTATTTTTATAACCCAAGCATCATTCTGTCCGTTGTTATTTGTTAAGTCGCCATCTATACTTCTTGAACTTCCTGAAATAATAAAATCACCATCTTGGGTTTTTGATATGGAATGCGCTACATCAAAACTATTACCTCCAAACGTTTTTTCCCAAATAAGTTCGCCTATCGGGGATATTTTAATTGCCCATAAATCTGCTCCTCCGCTATTTATAGAAACGTCCAAATCGCTACTTCTAGTATCTCCAACAATAATATAATTTCCGTCGTTTGATCTTGTTATACTTCTTGCCTCATCGGTTTGTAATCCTCCATAAGATTTTTCCCAAAGTAGGGTTCCAGTCTCTGAAATCTTAACTACCCAAAAATCATATGCTCCTTTACTGTCTTTAATATCTACATCTGCACTATCAGAAGACCCAACCAAAATATAACCGTTATCTTCAGTTTGTATGGCATCATAAGACGCATCAGTGAATGTGCCTCCAAAATATCGGCTCCACTGCTTTTCGCCTAAAGCATTTATTTTAATCACCCAATAATCACCGCCAGCATGTCTTTTTGAAAATGAGGATTTACTATTTTTACTATTGCCTTCACCGTTAGAAGCTGAAACATCTAAAACGCCGGTTAAAAGATAACCACCGTCATTACTTTGAAGTATGGAGTTACCAATATCTGCACCTGAGAAACCAAATGATTTTTCCCAAGTAATACTTCCATTTGTATCTAATTTTGAAACCCAAAAATCATGAGCACCATTGTTTTCTGAAACATCCCCATCAATACTTTTACTAAAACCTGTAATGGCATATCCACCATCGGAAGTTTGGATAATATCATTGCCTCTATCATCATCACTTCCTCCATATGTTTTTTGCCATTGAAGCAAGTCATTTTGGTCATATTTGAGTAGCCAATAATCAAAAGATTCATCAGATTTATTTGTTATGTCTCCGTCCATACTTTGGGCATAACCTAGAATAGCATAGCCGCCATCAGAAGTTTTTGCAAGCGCTTGGGCACTTTCGTTTTTTGTGCCACCTAAGGTTTTTACAAAATCAATTGCAATGGTTTCAGGTGTGCCTTTGGAGTCATTATCTTTTTTAGAACAATTTAAAAAGAGTAATGCCATTGAAAGAACGCTTCGGACAATTATGTATTTCTTCAAATAAATTGACATTTTAGAAGAGTATTAATCGCTTTTTCTAATAACGAATAAACCTCTATCAATATCGCTTATTATAATACTGCCACTAGCGAAAAAAGGATACACATTCCAAGCACCATTAAATTCCGTGCTATTATCTGCAGGGTAAGTATCAAAATAGCCTACTTCTGTAATCGAGCTACCTGCTATTTGAGAAACATCTAACATACGTGCTCCAGCTCGGTAATTCGCAAAATAATATACATTATCCTTCACATATCCATTATGGTCAATGGCTGCGCTTGAACCAAAATAATCAAAATGATAAGCTGGATTATCCAAATCTGTGAAATCAAAAACAATAGTTCTTGTGTTACCTCCAACTTGAATTTCATCTAATTCATCGCCTAGTATAAAGTATGTCATATCTTCAGTAAACCAACCTTGGTGCGCATACCGTACATTATTATAACTAATTGTTGAAATTATGGTTGGGTTAGATTTATCAGTAACATCAGCAATTACAATTTCGTTTTCATTACTACCAATTAATATTTCTTTTCCCGTATAATCTGAATCAGGACCATTATAGGTTACCACTTGTGCATCATGAGAGTATCCGCCTTCTATAAAACCACCTTCAGCTACTGGGTTTTTAGGGTCTTGAATGTTAATGAATATGGGTCCGCCCTCAAAAGTAGAACTTCTATTTGCACCAACGATGTATGCATATCCACTATCTTCATTTATTACTATGTTATGCGAACTTCCAAATTCAGTAAAATGTGTATCGGCAGTAAATGTTTCAGGAGGATTGGCCACATTTCTTAAACGTGTTAAATCGAAAACTTGCATGCCATGTGAAGTCGCTTCACTTACTATAAAAGCATGATCTTTATACACTTTAACATCACGCCAAATACTCGAAACTGTTGCAGTTGGTAAATTTCCTAAGTAAATAGGGTTATATGGTGTTGTAATGTCAATAAAAGCAGTTTTATTATTAGTTGCCATTAAAGCATACTCTTTTCCAGTGGTTGTATCTGTCCAGCCCCAGCAATCATTACCTGCAGAAGAGAAAAAAGTGGCTAAAGGTATGTTCGCCATTAAGTCATAATCATTACAAGGGTAAATACCTGCAAGTCCATTTTCACATAAAGCTAGAGGAGCGTTAGGATCAACATAATCTTCGTCACATAAATTCCCTATACCATCATTATCATCGTCTTCTTGATTGGGATTTGCTACTAAAGAGCAATTGTCATTAGCATTTAATATACCATCGTCATCGTAATCATCGTCGTCACATGTGTCCCCTATTCCGTTATTATCGGTATCTTCTTGATTAGGGTTAGCAATAGAAGGGCAATTATCATCCGCGTTTAATATGCCATCACCATCATCATCATCACATGTATTCCCTATACCATCATTATCATCATCTTCTTGATTTGGATTTGCTACTAGAGGACAGTTGTCTACACTTTCTTCAATGCCATCATTATCTGTATCAACAATGGCTACTATTTCAACAGGTTCGTCAGTGCATGATTGTACATTAAAAACAAAGAAACCTAGTAAAGAAAAGGCATAAATAGGGCGTAAAAATTTCATAGAAAGATTTGTGATAAAAATTTAAAGAATTTAGTTTTTGCATAAAGATAGTAAAAACAAAAATAGCTTCTTATTTTTGCCAAATGATAGAAGATAAAAATCAACAGAGAACACAGCTAAGTGACTTAGGTGAATTTGGATTAATTGATCATTTAACAAAAAATTTCAAAGTAAAACATAAGTCAACAATAAAAAGTATTGGGGATGATGCTGCAGTTTTAAATTTTGATAACAAAAAAATTGTTGTGACGACAGATTTACTTCTTGAAGGAGTGCACTTCGATTTGAGCTATATGCCTTTGAAGCATTTGGGGTATAAGGCGGTTATCGTCAACTTGTCTGATGTTTATGCAATGAATGCCAAAGCGACTCAGATAACAGTTTCTATTGCGGTATCTAACAGGTTTCCATTAGAAGCTTTAGAGGATTTATATGCTGGTATTGAAACTGCTGCAGATATTTATGATATTGATGTTATTGGTGGAGATACAACATCTTCAAACAAAGGATTATTAATTTCTATAACTGCCATTGGTGAAGTAGAATCTGAAAATGAAGTTTATAGAAGTGGTGCGAAACCAAATGATTTATTGGTTGTTTCAGGAGATTTAGGAGCAGCATATATGGGGCTTCAAGTTTTAGAACGAGAAAAAGAAGTTTACAAAGTAAACCCTAATAGCCAACCAGATTTAGAACCGTATACGTATATCATTGAAAGGCAGTTGAAACCAGAAGCGAGAAAAGATATTGTTAAGTTACTGTCAGACTTGGACGTTAAGCCTTCGTCTATGATTGACATAAGTGACGGGTTGTCTTCTGAAATCATTCATATATGTAAGCAAAGCAAGGTAGGTTGTGATTTATATGAAGAAAAAATACCGTTAGACCCTCAGGTTATTTCTACTTGTGAGGAATTTAATATAGATAGTACAACAGTGGCGTTAAATGGGGGAGAGGACTATGAATTGCTTTTTACTATTTCGCAAGATGATTTTCCAAAAATAAAGGCAAACCCGAGTTTGTCCGTTATAGGTTATATTAAAGAAGAAAAAGAAGGCATTCATTTAATAACAAGAGCAGACACAAAAATTCCAATAAAAGCTCAGGGTTGGAAAAATTTTAATGATTAAGCAATAAATAATTTTCCTTTTGGTTGAGTTTTAATAATGCTTTTTCTTTTGTTAATTCTAAGTATACGTTTGTGGTGTATACGCTCAAGAACATCGTTTATTTCTTTAAATTTTGTTGTAAGCTCTACTAAATTACCGTTGCCGCTTGTGGTTAGCTCATGGTTACAGGATTTACAGGTGTATTCTTTAACATGATAAGTAACGTGTCGCGTCACTTTATAATCATGGCCAAACACCATGCAATGAATGTTTTTCATTTTGTTTGCATAATTAATTGTTTTAGAGAGACGTCTAAATGTATTAAAAAGCAGCTTACTGTGTTAAAAAACAGTTAATAAATCGACAAAGCGATGGTTTTTTTCTTTAAACGTTCAGTTCTTGATGTATAAATACGTTCTAAGATAGCATTTATCTCTTTAAACTTCGGTGTAAGTTCAATTAGTCTGCCATTACTATTGGTAGTTAATTCTTTTTTGCAATGTCTACACGTGTACTCTTTAACATGGTAGGTTACTCTCTTAGTAACGTCGTAATCATGCCCAAAAAGATTGCAATACATTTTAGGGATAAGCGTAGGTTTGTTAGTAGTTTTTTTCATGCCATAATCAATTGGGAGCTTAAATCTAAGAATAAAATTCAATAAATCGATTAAAAGCAGTTAATTTTCGACGAAATGCATAATTTTGCGTAGGAATTCATCTTTATTTTCAATATGACTCATGTGTCCATCAGCAAATTCTACTAATTCAACTTTAGTGTTTTTTATTTGAGAAATTAAAGATTCATAATCTAAGACAGGATCTTTTTTTCCTAGAATGAACATTTTTTTAAAAGGTGTGAAATGTAAAAGAACTTCTCTATTTTCTCTAATCTTCATACCTTCAAGTGCTGCAATAATACCTTGCAAAGGTGTTTGTTGTGCATCTTTAATAACGGCTTCTATTTTTTCTGAAAACATAGCTCTGTTTTCGGGATTGAATAAATTAGCAATAGCAATTCTAATAAATGTTTTATGATTTTGCTTAACAGCTAAAATAGCTCTATCTCTATTTTTTTTCTTTTGTGGAGAATCGGCATTTGCTGTTGAATTCATTAAACACAATCCTTCTATAGCATCTGGATTTTTTTCCGCGAAAGCGAGCGAAACATAACCACCCATTGAATGACCAATAAAAGTTGAACGTTTAATTTTTAAATGTTCTAATACGGCTGCAACTGTTTCAGCCATGAGTTCCATAGTATGGACATAACCGATACAACCCGTTTTTCCATGACCTAATAAATCTATACAAATAACCCTATTTTGCTTTGAAAGTGTTGCAATAAATGGCTCCCATATTAAGGCATTTTCTAAAAATCCGTGAAGTAATACTATGGCGTTTCCTTTGCCTTCATCTGTGTAAAAAACAGTAATGCCTTTATGTTCTAGATACATGCTTAATTTATCTCCAGCAAAGATAAAATCATGCCATCACATAAACTAAGATTTCACTCTTTTAATAGCCGTAAATGCCTTATCCACAAATTCATCTTCAACTAATATTGTAAACTCATTCGTGGTTGATAAAACTTCGTATAACACAATACCTTCCCAAGCTAATCTTTTAAAGAAATGATAATATAAACCTGCTATTTTAGAATTGTCTTGTGGAAGATTTATGCTAATAGCTGATAAATCTTTTTGTACAGCAAGAAAAGCTTCATTCTTTAAATGATTTTTTATGAAATCATTTAAACTACTAGAAACAATAATATTGCTTTCATGTATCCCTCGGGTAAAGGTGTAGAACAATTTATCATCTTTATTAATATGCTCTAATATTTTGGCATGATTGTCTATTAAGGTTGTTGAGTTTTTAACGGTAAAATCAGTAAGGTTTGAGCGCACAGTAATATCTCCGAGATTTTGAATTACCCGTTTCATTTTTATCGAATTACCTAAAGTTACAGGAGGATTATAACGTCTTAAAGCCATCATTATAGCTCCAGGTTTTACATCTTTTTTGAGCATTTTGCTAATGGGTTCTACAAGCTCTAAAGCTAAAGCACTAAAATTTATGATGTTTCTGGATAAGGCTTCCTCTAAATAAGGCTGTGTTATTAATATGTCTTCCACACAATTTGATACCGTTTTCATATACTTAATTTGCCCAATGTTAATTATTTAACAATATGTGTAAAAATACCTCTTTTTTTTAAGAAACATAGTTGTTAAGGAAATGAGTTATAGTTTTACACTTTAAATCAATGAAAATGAAAGTATTAAAGTTTGGAGGAACTTCAGTCGGATCCGTTGAAAACATGTGTAATGTTAAACATATTATTGACGATGGTTGTAAAAAGGTTGTAGTGCTTTCGGCCATGTCTGGTACTACGAATCAATTGGTTTCATTAGCTAAAGATATTGATGCCGGCAAACCAAATGATGGCATTGATAAGATAAATAAACTTCACGAAACATATTTTAAGACTATTGATGAGCTTTTGAGTGATTCATTTTTAAATAAGAATGTTAAAAATTATGTTTCAAGCATTTTTGAGCTTTTAGTTGAATGCACTTATAAAGATTTTTCTGAAACCATAGAAAATGAGATTTTAGCACAAGGTGAATTACTTTCAACTTATATATTTAATAGTTATTTAAAACAAGAAGGTATTCGTGCATCATTATTACCAGCTTTAAGTTTTATGCGAATTGATGCGTTTAAAGAGCCCGATATTGATTATATAAAAGAACATTTTGAAAGTGTTTTAAACAATGCTGAAGATTCAGAAATTTACATCACCCAAGGATTTATTTGTTTGGATGATGAAGGCCGTATTTCAAACCTTCAACGTGGTGGTAGTGATTATACATCAACCATTATTGGGGCAGCAATTAAAGCTGAAGAAGTTCAAATTTGGACTGATATAGATGGCATGCATAATAACGATCCTAGGTATGTTGAAAACACGAGTACTATTTCAAACTTATCATTTGAAGAAGCTGCGGAGTTGGCCTATTTTGGAGCTAAAATATTGCATCCACAAACGGTAACACCAGTAAGAAAAGATAGTATTCCTGTTCGATTAAAAAACACCATGAA